>BNJU01000274.1_pt1 | contig 288631 bp, 408 predicted proteins | sample 8539281 | NCBI WGS metagenome assembly BNJU01 (sample SAMD00202456, study PRJDB9452) | human saliva metagenome | isolation source: human saliva | place: Japan | reverse complement strand
ATTGTGATGCTTTTTCGAGCTTTCTTAAGACCTGGTTTGGAAAAGTATAGGATTTCAGTTGGACTAAAAACAGCGTAATATAACGGCTTTTCAGAACTATATCTACTAATTAATTTCATAAAATATGAATCATTATTTTTAAATAGGGAATAGTTTAGGTCTGTAAGAATTAACTTATACACTTACAAGGTTTATTCTGATCGACTTTATAACTGTCTACGAAAAAGACAGAAATGAGAGATTGAGTGGGGACTATTAGGTGTAGTTTCAATACTTCTACTAATGCTTTTGCTTATATTTAATGCTAAGTAACAGTCAATTCGTCCGAGCATTTTCCTTCTCCATCTCCGTAGCAGAAAGTTGAGTTTATTTAACAAACTGATAAAATAATAGAGAAACTAGTTATTTCGAGGCCCAATCATGAACCTATCAAACGTATTTCAAAAATTATCCCCAAATACTCCCATCTTACAAGCTACCTTTTGGTCTGGAGCGCGAATCTCTACGAATCAATCACTGAAGGCCGTGTCGCTCAAACGCCACACCCTGAAAAATTGGGTCTCGCAGTTTCCATCCCCATATCCAGACAGATTATAGCGAACCTCAACTAGAGCTCATTACACCGGTAGCTTTGAGTCGACCACGGAAGCCTCGTCGCTTCCTCGGGCCATCACCGATGTGGCTATTCGCTCAATGGATAAAGTCAAATATCTTTGGCCTTTATCCATGCCACCGTGATTGTGACGAAGAGATTCAGATTGCCCAGTTGGAAAGAAGTGACTGAGTATCAATACCGAGTTGGTTTGGCAGAACGCTGCGGCAAATTGCTCCAGTCCATATCTCGAATTCACTATACTTTTGAACTCGGCAAAGATCTCGACCCAGCAGCTCTTTTGAAGTCAGTGACTATGACGATTTACTGACCTTCAAGAATGCCCTCATCTCAAGTTAGCTCAGAACTCTTGTGTTATCGCTGGCTCTTGACCTACCTTTACGGAGCAAGCCCGCCAGCATGCAAAAAGGGTTTTTGACAGATGAAATTGGTTGCGTGCGGTCGATCTGTAACTCCAACTACGGCTATGTCATGCCCTGATGTTCAGCATTCTCTTCTCTTCACTGGAGCAATACGTGACCGACATCGAAAACGCTGTTGGATCTGGGCAGCTGTCCTCTGAAAAGAATTTTTACTCTGCCATCCGTTTACGCGGTGCTAAGACTAGCCGGGACTTTTTGACTAGGGCATCTCTATCTAGAGTTCCGCAACTTGACCTCAACCCTTTGAGCCACTGGCAATCAGCCAAGAAACACTAGACACCACCCACCTCTTTGCACTCGCACTCTGTGGCTAGACGACATGGAGCAAGTCGACGAAGAATTAGCAGTAGCTGCTACTCTCAACAACCAAATCGCTCTCAGCCATCCCCACACACCACTTCCTAAAGAGGTGACCCTAAACCTATCGTGACAGCCATGAAGGACATCGTCGCTCACTTTGGACTGGATGACTATTATAGCCAGCTTATCACTAAGGTGGAGGCTCTCTTCTTGATCCACGTTTGACCCTTTCTGGGAAAATAGCAGAGCAGGTTGAAGAAGGGTCCCTGTGATGCGGCAACAACAAGGACAAGCCTTTCATGACTATGCTTTGACAGCACCTTATGCCCTCAAAGGCTATGAAAAACATGGAACTCTCCACCCAATGATTCTCTTTGACGCCATTCAGCTGGGCTTGAACGTGAAATTTTAGATGAGGAGACCAATTTCTCAAACTCGGCATAGTGACCATGTGAGTACATTAAAAATGGCAACATGACATCCAAAGATAACTACATGCATTCCACTGGCCATGGCTAATAAGGTTGTGACCAAAAAGATTTTGGACAAGGCTGGTTTTCCAGTACCTGCGGGGAGCAGAATTTGCTAACAAGGACGATGCCTTGCGGTACTACGGACAAAATAGCTAACTCTGCTATTGTTGTCAAACCCAAATCCACCAACTTCGGTCTGGGCACTTTCCATCTTCCAAGAGTCAACAAAGCATTTCAGCTATGAAAAAGCCCTAGACATCGCCTTTTTCGGAAGATAGCCATGTACTCAGTCGAGGAGTTTGTGGCAGGGACCGAGTACCGTTTCTTTATCTTGATGGAAAATGCGAGGCTGTCGGCTCCGCGTCGCGGCCAATGTCGTAGGCGACGGAAGCTCAAGCATCCGAGAATTAGTCGAAAAAGAAAAACCAAGACCCTCTGCGGGTCGCGACCATCGCCTCACCTCTTGAAATCATCAATCTGGGTGATATTGAATTACTCATGTTGGAACAGCAGGTTACACACCTGATACAGTCTTGCCCTAAAGGTAGCCAAACCTTTCTGCGTGGTAATTCCATAATATCTCAACTGGAGGCGACCCACTGACATGACTGACCAGATGGGCGAGAGTTACAACAACTAGCTGCCGATATGGCGACTCGCTATGGGGGCTTCGAGCCTGTGAGTCGATTTGATTATCCCAGACTACACCAAGCTCTGCTAGTAAGAGCTACCAAATTGCACCTGTATCGAACTCAACTTCAATCCTGCCATGTACCTGCACGCCTATCTTACGTAGGGCCAGGACAACGTATCACACCGAAAAATTTTTACGGAAGTTGTTTGGAGAGATATGAGAATAAGATCAGAGATTTTCTGAGCTACTTTTTATATTTGATAAATGGTAAAATATAGTGCAACAAAAACTCATAGAGCCCAATCTCGTGTAAACTGTAGTAACTCACTACAACAGAACACGAGAAATCTATAAGCTACTATCATATTACCATAATTGAGCGAATTAAGATAGAGACTTACCTAGAATTAGGGTCTCAAACCCTGCCAAATAGCTAGAAAATTAGGTGTTCACAAATCAACCTTCTCAAGAGAATTAAGTGTAATGACACACTTTACTCTGCACAAGCAGCACAAACACACAATGAACAATTGGCGAAGCAGAAGGGAAGAAAATCGAGTTAGACTCCTGGAATTGAAGTAGGAAATTAAAGAGCGATTACAATCTCTCATGGTCTCCAGAACAAATTTTGTAGTCGTTATCAACTTGAAAAATAGGTCCATTGTGTCCTTCAAAAATCCAATTGTAAATTGTTAGAAAAAGCATCTCGTATTTTGATACGAAATGCTTTTTAATAAATGTAAATAAGTTTTTAACGTTTACTAAATTGTGATGCTTTACGGGCCTTTTTCAAGCCTGGTTTGGAAAGTATGAATTTCAGTTGGACTAAAAACAGCGTAATATCAAGACTTTTTCTCCGCTTTTATAAAAAGCTTTTTCCAATCAAATTCAACTAATTTTTATCCGAATGGTGTGGATTTTACCCCCAAAATTACAGAGAATGGAGCTGATAAACACTAAACGTTCACACCATTAGTTAAATGATTTTTGTTCATCATTTTTCTTAGATGATAGAACTTCTAATTTATTTCTTATTCAAGCAAAAACAACCTGCTATAAGTAAGAAAGAGGAAGATACAAGAAAAAACACGGCGTAAAAACCGATTCAGTTCATTGTCCTCAATCCTTGTCTGCTTCATTTTCTTTTACGAGATCGTTTTGTGAATCTTTTTCAGAGAGTTTTTGATCAATATACTTGTCAATGTTTTCATAAAATTCCTTGGTCGCTTCACTATCTAATGTTGGCGAGTTCTGAACTTGATTCACTTTCAATTGAACAGATTGAATACCGTAAGAGGCTTGTTTTTGGTGGAGTGTTTCTAATTCTTCTTCTGAAATCGGATCTCCAACAACCGTCAAGACCAATTCATTGTTACTTGACTTTGTAGACTTGATTAATGACCGTATGATTGGCGAACTCTTTTCCTACAAACTGTTTGATCCCTTCTTTTCGCGCTTGATCATCGTCAGAGTGACTGCTGAATAGCTAGCTGGAAGACCAATAATACAATCAAGATATCAAGCCAATTTCTCATTTTAATGCTCAGCTCTTTAAATGAACTTAAAGGGAGATTTTTCTCATCAAAATTCTTGTTCCAACAATGTTGGCTAGCATGATAAAGACACAGTTGATCAAGAAAAGATAGAGAGCCCCTAATAAAACCGTACATTCCATTAGCTAAACCATAGCCTGCAGTACAGATAGGTGGCATCAGAGCTGTAGCAATGGCTACTCCAGGCACGATATTGTTTGCTTTTTTTCCTTGAACCAATTACTCCTGCTATCCCACCTAGCAATAGCAATGAGGGACATCCCCAAATGGTTGGAGATGTTCGTGCAATCAACTCGCTTCTTGCATAAGATAAGGGAAAATCCAGAAATACAGAGTCGATACAAGCAAACTGACCAACACTTGAGTCAAATAAAAACCTCTAGAGATTGCTTGATTAAACGCGTATCAAAAATAGCTAAACCGAATCCCAGTCCAACAATCGGTGTCATGAGAGGGGAAATCAGCATGGCTCCAATAATGACAGCTGTTGAATTCATATTTAGACGATAGAGGCAATAAAAATTGCACACATCAAAAATCAATGTATCTCTCAATCGAACATGAAGATCATCATATAATTTCTCACGGTATTCCCGTGTTGAATAATTCGCAGTCATTTGTCCTCCTCTTTCCTTATTTAAATTGGTATAATAATTAAAAATAACAGCTGATAAACAGCCAAAAAATATGAGCCCATAAATCGTCAAGAAGACACTGGTAATCCTTCCAATCAAGGTCACAGCTAGGAGATCCCCGTAGCCGACAGTCGTCGAAGTCACAAAAAGCATACCAAAGACCGTCTCTGTATTTGTGATAGCAGGTTCAACTAGGAAAAAGCACGCCTCCTGACCCAAAAACAAAGGTCACAAAACTCCAGAGCAAAACCGAGTAAAACCCGTAACCTGCATAATATGCCATAACATTTTTAAACGTTTCATTTGTTCTCCTTATTCATACTAGCTCCTGACCGAGCCGTTTTTTTCCAATAATCAAAGTGAAGATAGGACATGATCTCCATCAGAGAAAGATAGACAAACTGATAGATCTGATTTAAGCTGATTATCAACTGATATTGTTTTGAAAAATGACTGGAAGAAAGACCAGATATGACTGTCTTGAATCAGTCCTTCTTAATATCAGACAGGATATTAGCTAAAGCTCCCAAGGACTGAAACAGTAAATCCTTGACATTTATATAGATCCGGTCCACCACATCATTCAGACTGAGTATCTTGGATGGCATGAAATTCTCCAAAGAGAACTCCTGCTGCCCAAGAGTAGAAACAAATTCCACCAAATAATTTCTGAGGAAAATTTTCTCAACCTTTTCCCATAATGTGTTTAGTGCCATCCATAACAGATCCCAACCAGAAAAAGGAAAGAAAAACAAGCAAAGAAATTTTTGCCGTAAATCCCAAAAAAGCTTCAAGACTTGGTGTTGTTGGTTTTTCTAACTCTAAAAACCAAGATGGTCATAATAATTGCTAGAACAGCATCTGTCAATACAATTAATCTGTCTTTCTTCATCGGATTGCATCCTTTCTTTTTGTAACATTCTATCTTATCGCATAATATTGATATTCTTTCATAATCCGACTACAAACAAAAATAAACCAAAAAGTATGTCCCTATTATACTATATTTAACTCTAGAAGTATTCATCCATCTAATTAATAAATATATCATATTTCACAATAAAGTGAATACTATCAAAGATTCATCCCCTTTCACTTCATCATGTAGTGTTGCTTAGATTTATCAAAAACAACCAAATTTGTATTAATTTCAAGTATCACCTAGTTACAAAAATTTGGGGTGAACAGAAAAAGCATCCCGTATTTTTGATACGAAATGCTTTCAATAAGTTTAAATAAGTTTTAACGTTTACTAAATTGTGATGCTTTACGAGCTTTTTCAAGCCTGGTTTCTTACGCTCAACTTTACGTGAGTCACGTGTAAGAAGTCCTGCGCGTTTCAATGAATCGCGGAAGTCTGGGTCTACTTGAAGAAGGGCACGAGCGATACCGTGACGGATAGCTCCTGCTTGACCAGCGTAACCACCACCTACAACGTTAACGAAAACGTCGTATGAACCTGCAGTTGAAGTAACTGCGAATGGTTGGTTGATTACAAGACGAAGGTCAGCGTGTGGGATGTACTCTTCAACATCTTTTTTGTTAACAGTGATTTTACCAGTTCCTGGAACAAGGCGAACGCGTGCAACAGCGTTTTTACGACGTCCAGTACCTGCATATTGTGCTTGTGACATACTTTATTGTTCCTTTCCTTAGATAAGTCCTGAAATATCAAGAACTTCTGGTTGTTGTGCAGCGTGAGTGTGCTCAGCTCCAACGAATACTTTCAATTTCATACCTTGAGCGCGGCCAAGAGTATTGTGTGGAAGCATACCTTTAACTGATTTCTCGATCAAACGTACTGCATTTTTAGAACGAAGTTCACCAGCAGAGATTGATTTCAATCCACCTGGGTGGTTTGAGTGAGTGTAGTAGATCTTATCAGTTGCTTTTTTACCAGTCAATTTAACTTTTTCAGCATTGATAACGATTACGAAGTCACCTGTATCAGTGTGAGGTGTGAATGTTGGTTTGTTTTTTCCGCGAAGCACGCTAGCAACAACTGCTGAAAGGCGTCCAAGAGGTACATCAGTTGCGTCAACAACGTACCATTTGCGTTCTACTTGGCCTGGTTTAGCCATGAATGTAGTTTTGTTCATGATTTCTCCTATATGAATGTCGTTTTTGTTTACAGGGCGGATGTTCCGGTCCGCAAGTTATTTGAAAGGTTCCGGGGCCTTACAAATGGGGTAAACAATACCGCCTACTATTGTATCAAAATTCTCAGATAAAAGTCAAGCGGTTGGGAAAATATTTTTTTATTTTTGCCAGATTCGTAATCTTCTTTTCACCCTTCTCCTCAAGCATGGTCTGAAAACGCTTTAGAGACTATGTAAATAGCGAAAGTCAAGAATAGGGTAACGACTAAATAATTGATCAAAGGACCGTGGTCTCCAACCAATGGTGGTTTTGTCAAAAAGCCATAATCTCCACCCGTCATTAGATTAACCACAAAAGATCAGCGCATTAAGCGAAGATGTGATGACTAGGATTCGTTTGAAGTCCAATAAAGTTAGCATCATAGTCCTTCAAAAGATAAATCAAGGAATTTCCAAAAGAGGGCTAAGTGTCCCGAAAAATAAAGGACAGGATAGCGATGTGGGGAAGGGATAGGATCTGGCACTGGATAAACAAAGGCCTAAAGTCCCAAAGGTTCCGAGAACAGCAAAATACTGTTTGACTCTAGAGACACCCTAGGGGTCAAAAGCACTACAAACATTGCTAAACGGCAATGATAAAAGGGCAGACTTTCTGTTAGAGGCATCTGATTGACCAAATACCAACCGTAGAGAAGGATTAACTGCAGACGCCTGTAAAATCTGGAAAAAATCGTTGGCAAACTTTTTATCACCATAGCGATAGGCAAGAAATACAGTCAATGCCAATAAACTAAATGAGACTTCCATACCAAAGAAGATCAAATCGGGTGGCTCCGTCGGCTGCAGTAGCTAAATAAAGCATCCCAAACATTCATGTAACTTTCTCATTTTCATATAAGCAGGCCTCTTACTCATCTCTATAGAGCCTAGCTTACATTTATTTCTTATAATTTTGTGTAAAAAGAAACTGTCGATCTTAATATAAAGCAAAAGCTTCTAATCGACATATTGTTCCCGCTCACCCTGATAGACCTGCCATAGAATTTCCATTTGTTCTTTGGTTATTCGTTTTTCAGATAGGGGTGGGAGATTCTTGATATCAAAAAATTCAAGTTCTGCAATTTCTTGATTTTCTTGAAATTGTCCATCCAATAACTGACAGTCAAAAGACGAACTTGGCATACTGTTTGTTCTGAAGTTGAAAGCGGTTGGTATCAAAAAACCGCCAATAAAGAACCCTACTTCTGCCGAAAAATCTGTTTCTTCCTGAACTTCTTTTCGGATATTTTCCTTGGGAGAATATCCTACCTCGCCAAAGCCACCAGGTAATGCCCAAGTATCCTCTCCTTGTCCTCTAACCAGGCAAATCTTCTGATTTTGAACAATCCATGCCCGCACATCCATCAAGGGAGTTGCATAGCTACCTGTTGGTTTTAAAATTGCAGTCAATTCCTCTTGATCGAGCTCTGTTTGATCCTGCAAGATACTTGATAAAATCTGCCGTAAATCCTCATAACGTTCACGCTCAAAAGGATCCTTAGTATAGGTCAGTCCAGTGTCAGTAATGGCCAACATTCTCTGAATAGCTTTAGCGAAATCAGTTGCACTCATTTTCTAAACTTTCTACTAGCTTGGCTAGATTCATAGAGTTCGAACCTTTAAGCAAAATCTGGTCATGTGCACCAAGACTTTCCTTGACCTGCTTAACCATGGCTTCAAACTGGTCTTCCTCAGCTGTTTTCTTGAAGTAGTAAACATGACCAATTGGGAACATTTGACTAGCTAACTGAGCCAAGTCAGCAATGTCTTCACCGTAGAAAAATAACAGTATCAAGGACATCAGGTGAAAGGCTCAAAAATCATTTGATTATGGAGTTGAACAGACTGGTCTCCAAGTTCTTTCATATCTGCCAGAACTGCGAGTTTCTTGCCACCTTCATTGGCTGGAATGAGCAGAAAGTTTCTAAAAATCAACTTCATAGCTGTTGGGATTGGCATTGTAGACATCTGACAAGATATCTGCTCCATTGGCGCTTTTTTCCACTCGGTACGATTGCGGGGTCAATTCTAGATTTTGGAAGGCTTGACCTATCTGCTCCTCAGACACTCCTTCTTGCAAGGCAACGTAAGATGCAATCATGGCATTGGTCGCATTGTACTTACCTGTTACTGGCAAGTCGAGAGCCTGCTCCAAGAAATTAGCCTTGAAGGTTAAAGCTATCCTTACGCTCAATCAATTCTGTAATTTCGAGTTCTGCACCTGGACCAAAACGAACCACTTTTTGGTCAGCAGGTAGATAATCCTCTACAATAGGATCAGCTGGTGCTAAAAGCAAGGCACCCTGCTCCATCCCATCAGCGATTTGCAATTTCCCTTTGGCAATTTCAGAACGGTCTTTAAAGAAGGCTAAATGAGCTTCTCCAACCAAGGTTACAATAGCTGTCTTTGGATGAGCGAGTTCAGATAAAAGATGGATATCTCCTAGGTGATCCTGCCCCATTTCTAAGACCAGCTTTTCAGTATCATCTGGCATATGGAGAACCGTATAAGGGAGGCCAATCTCGTTATTGTAATTTCCTTGCGTTTTGTAGGTTTTGTAGCTTGTAGAAAGCAAATGAGCCAACATATCCTTGGTCGTTGTCTTCCCATTTGAACCTGTAACAGCAAAGACATCTACTCCTGTCTTTTGAAGGTAATAAGCTGCAAGAGCTTGAAAGGCTGTCAAAACATCCTCTACTAAAATGTAAGGATGACCTGCTACTGCCTTCTCTGACAGGGGTTACAGCAGCACCGTTTTTCAAAAAGCCGTCTCAATAAAGTCATGACCATCACGCGCCCCTTGAGTGGCACAAATAGATCCCCAGCTCCAATCAAAGCGACTATCAAACTCTGCCTTGACTAACGGGATTATCCGCATAGCTTGTCACATCATTTTTTTGCACCGACAACACGCGCAACTTCGTGAATCGTAAGTTTCATGTTTACTCCTTTAAAAAAGGGGCAAGGAGTCCTTCCCGCCCTTATGTCTGTCTTTACAATAGGTGCGCTTCACGCTTGTCAAAAACTTTCTTTAGCAAGATCAACCAAACGCTCAATTAGTTCTGGGATAGGAAATCCCCATATTGTCCCAAAGCAAGGGATACATAGACCATTGGGTGAATCCTGGCATAGTGTTGAGCTCGTTTAGGAAAAACTTCTCCCTTATCTGTATAGAAGAAGTCACAACGTGATAGACCAAGTCCACCAATCGCACGGAAGGCAGCTTCTGCATTTTTACGCATGACTGCTACTACATCATCACTAATCTTGGCTGGAATATCCATCGTAATCTTGTTATCGATGTATTTGGCTTCATAATCATAGAAAGCTACATCCTTGACAACTTCACCAGGTAGCGTGCTCTTGACATCATAGTTTCCTAAAGAGACCAACCTCGATTTCACGTGCATTGACTCCTTGCTCTACCAAGACACGACTATCGTACTTGAAGGCAAGCTCTAAGCTTGATGGAGTTCCTCTTTATTTTCAGACTTAGAAATACCGACACTAGAACCCATATTGGATGGTTTGGTAAAGACTGGGTAGGTTAATTTTATCCTCAACTTCTGCAATCTTAGAAGTCAAGTCATCTCCTTCAACAATGGCTACGTAAGGGACTTGGGCAATCCCAGCAGATTCCAAGACACGTTTAGTCGTGATTTTATCCATAGCAAGGCTTGAAGATAGGATGTTACAACCGACATAAGGCATTTTTCAAGACTTCTAAGAAAACCTTGAACAGAACCATCTTCTCCCATAGGTCCATGAAGAACTGGAAAAGACAACCGCTCCTTCTTCGTAGATGGCACTTGGAGCAACTTTTCTTGTCCCAATCAATCGTTTCATTGGTCATGAGACGTTCATCTTGTCCAGGAGTTTGGGTAAATTCTTGGGTTTTTGATGAAATCACCGGACTGGCTGATAAAGAAGGTTTTGACTGCAGAAACGATCATAGTTGACCGCACGCATGACACTCTCAGCTGACAATACAGACACTTCACGTTCTGCACTGCGTCCACCATATAATAAAATAATTGTTTGTTTCATATGATTGTCCTATTTCTACTAGAATACTTGCTCTTTAGTATATCACATTTGTCTCTTTTTAAACTTGAATAGCAAAAAGAGACTGGATTAAAAACAAATCCAGTCTCTATGATTTCTTAAAATCTTATCTGCTAACTAATTGCTGTATCTATTAATCTTACAGACTAAAGTTCTGTACGATTTTCGATAGCTCTTAAGAGCGTTACTTCATCCGCATATTCGATATCAGCTCCGACTGCTAGACCTCGTGCTAGACGAGTAACCTTAATCCCTGCAGGTTTGAGAAGTCGAGAGATATACATGAGGTCGCTTCACCATCAGCAGTCGCATTAGTGGCTACGATGACCTCTGAAACTTCGCTATCCATGAGGCGAGTCATGAGACTCTTTGAGGTTGATGTCATCTGGGCTAATCCCATTCATAGGGGAAATCAAGCCGTGTAAGACATGATAAAGTCCGTGGTATTCCTGGATATTTTCCATGGCAGCAACATCACGGCTATCCTCCAGAACCAGAATCGTAGACTGATCTCGGCTAGGATCGGTACAGATAGAACAAGGATCCTCATCTGTCAAACGTCCACAAATAGAGCAATAGGTCAATTCTCGCTTGGCTGCAAGGAGATTTTTGCAAATTCATTGACATCGTCATCCGACATCCCAATGGTATAAAAAAGGCTAGTCGGGTTGCTGTCTTAATCCCGATACCGGAAGTTTAGAATAACTGTCAATCAACTTAGCTATAGGTGTTGGGATAAAGCATGGCTTCCTTTCTAGTTCATTGGATGGTGTTGGTTGTATAGATTGATAATGTCGCGAGCAAATTGCTGGTCCGACATTTTGGTTAAATTGGTATTATGAGGGAAAGACTACTGCAACTGCAATTTGAGGATTTTCTGTTGGAGCATAGGCTACGGCATTGGTATTATTAGCTTTTTGACCACCAGCTACATAGCTTTCAGCTGTACCGGTCTTTACCACTGATAGAAACAGTGGCGCCATCTGAAAAACGCCCGTCCTGTCGTAAGGGGACTAGTTCCATGCGATACTTGGTAAAATCCTTGGTGCAAGATTGCCATATCAGATTCAGAAATATTGACCTTTATTGATTTCCTTGGTATCTATTGCTTGGATTAATTCTCCCAAGACCACCCTTATCATTGTTGTCGTATATTCCTTCGACAATATGAGGAGCTAGACGGACACCATTGTTAGCAATAGTTGCAACATACTGAGCTAACTGCATCGGTGTGTAGTTATCAAACTGCCAAAAGCATTAGTTAGATAATTAGCCAAGTCAAGTCTTTTGAGGGATAAATCCTGTCGATTCATCTGGTAGAGTCAATCTCAGTAGAAACTCCCAAATCCATACTCACCAAAAGGTTGAACGAAGTTTACCCATAGCAGACTCAAGATTGGTTGGTTTCCTGACTGTCATATTTGGCTGATAAGTTTGACCCATCATTCCCTAGAGCAGTTTGAACCATGTAGGCATTGGATGAATATTCCAGAGCCTCAACGGCTGTAACTGGGAAAAGGAACCGTAATAAGGGGTATACCAGGAATTGATAGGGGCAGAACCTTGAAGACGATTGGTTGGTCTGTCAAGGTTTGATTTGCCTGACAAGACTCCCATTTTCCCAACCAGAACTGATGGTTGCTGCCTTAACGACAGACCCTGGTACAAAAGACATTGGTCACAGTTCCTAGTGAGTCTGGGTCAAGTCTCCAGTCTCTACATTGTGCTTCATTCCTGACATGGCTAATACAGCACCTGTCTTAGGATTGAGGGCTACTGCATAGACACCTTCTGAATATCTGGCTCCACCATTTGCAAGTTCAGAGTTGAAAATAACTCTTCAAGAGGCTGTCTACGCTATCTTGGAAGGCCAAATCAATGGTTAATTTGATATTTTTTCCCTTGCTACCTTCTTCGATATTTTCTACGCTCTCCATGTCTCCATGCTTGTCCAAATGGATTTCCCTTGACGGTCCGTTTTCCTTGCAAGACTTCTTCGTATTGCTTTTTCAAGATAGGAAGTCCCGACGCGGTCATTGAGCGAATAGCCTTTTTCAAATAAGCGTCTACTTCTTCTGCTGGAAGACCTGATTTTTTTCACTAGAAACAGTTCCGACAATAGATGAAAGAGAGTTTCTAAGACCTTTTCGATCCCATGAGGTAGAGATGGAAATACCTGGCAATTCCTTTAGACGCAGAAGCAATCACAGCTACCTGTGTATCGCTCAAAGGATCTGTTTGAATATTTCCTGTTGCAAAATTTCCAACTGAATTGAGCTGGCTAAAGAGATAGATGGCCTTCTTTTCATCCTCTGAATAGTCCATCTGATTGGCAGTAATACTACTAGCAGCGTTGTTATAGAGTTCAGATTCGGAAAGTTGATTGCCATCTGAATCATATCGTTTATCTTTTTGGAAGAGCTTCAACTGTTTTCTTATAAACTTCAGCATCAGCCAAGTAGTAATCAGCCATTTGACGGTCCGTCAACTCTGGAGAGGTGACTGTGACATAGGTCAACAATTTTTAGAAATATCCTTCAAATCAGTCAGCAGTCATCTTGTTGCTTCGTGTAAAAGGAAAACAACTTGTTTAACGGTGTTTTTGGACTAAAGGTTTTTCCTGTTGCATCATAAATTTCTCCACGAGCGGAACCCATGGTTACTCGAGTTTGGCTAGCAGAAGCGAGTTTATTTTCATAAAAATCCTTATGAAGAACTTGCATATAAAGCAAACGACCAATAATTGTTAAAAAGAGCAAAATGACGATTGCAAATAACAAATTAAAGCCGTGTCGGTATCGAGTGGCTATTGAATTTTCTCATACACATCAATCTCATTTCTAATCAAAAATCACACTCTTCATTGTACCATAATTTAGGTAGAAAATTATGGAAAAAGAAAAAGACTTTTCCTTTTTGGTCCCAAAAAAATTATTTTCTATGATATAATGGAGTGAGCGCTATTTTATTTGTTAGATTTATCAAAAGTAAATTCTGGCAAATAGCTATCAAAAGGAGTCCCATGAATAAGCAAGATATTTCTACGATCATTGAGCTTCACTTTGAAGAAATGACCGATTTAGAGCAAGAAATTGCTCGCTATTTTTCTGCAGGCAGATACCATAAATGATGACTTATCCTCTCAACAAGTCACGCAAAAACTTCATATTTCCCAGGCAGCGCTCACTCGTTTTGCCAAGAAATGTGGTTTTAAGGGCTATCGAGAGTTCATCTTCAAATACCAACAACAAAAAGACACTCTTTCTGCTCCTCAACAGGATATGAATCCTTTAACTCAGAGAGTCCTTAGAAGTTATGCAAACCTTCGAGAAATTTCTCAAGGATTGATTGACGATGAGCAGCTGGAACGTGTGGCTCAGATGATTGACCAGTCAGAACGTGTATACTTTTTCGGAACAGGAAGTTCTGGTTTGGTGGCACGTGAGATGAAGCTGCGTTTCATGAGACTGGGTGTCGTCTGTGAAGCCTTAACAGATCCAGATGGTTTTGCCTGGACGACTAGTATAATTGATGAAAAATGTTTGGTCTTTGGTTTTTCCCTCTCAGGAACAACACCATCTATCATCGATAGCCTATTAGATGCCCAGGATATGGGAGCTAAGACAGTTCTATTTACAAGTGCACCGAATAAGGATACTCAAGCATTTACAGAAACTGTTTTGGTCGCAAGCCAAAACCAAGCATCTTATATTCAACGAATTTCTGCTCAGATTCCAATGCTGATTATCATTGATTTACTCTACGCTTATTTCCTAGAGATTGATCGTGAAAGTAAAGAAAAATCTTTAATAGCTATTGGGAGAAATAATAGATTGAATGGTTATCGTAGAAACACAAGACATAGAAAACCCTGAAATTGAAAACCATTCAGGGTTTTCTGTTTGGAATATCTTTATCAACAAAAGGGAGTCCACTATGGGACTCCCTTTTTTAGTGTTTTCAAGACACTTTCTTTGATTTGTCTCATTCTAGTCCTTCATATCTTTTTGAAGAAGAATAGCATCATTCCTGAAACAAGAGTGAGGGCAGGCAAGAGAGCTGAACTTACTTCTTCTCCTGTTGCTGGCAACTGTTTGCTTGTAGAATCTGCTACAGTTCCCTTAGCCTCTGCTAAAAGGCTTATCTTCTCCCATAGGTTGTGGAGCAGGAGTTTCTACATTTGCTGGTGCACTTGGTTGAGCTGCATCCTTGTACACTACCGCATAGACACCTAGGGTGTGGAGCTACAAATTCAAGTGCTGAACCTTTCTGTTCAAACTTCACTTCCTGCAATTCTTGATTTGCATTCATAGCATAGACATTGGCTACATCAGACGCCACAGCAACTTGAACAAGGGCTGCACCTTTCAATTGAACAAGTTCGCCTTTCTCATTCTTCAATTGAATTTGATAAGCATCGAAACGGCGACCTTCCAAGACCTGGTCAGCAACCTTATCGACCTCTAGAACAGAACCACCATTGAGGTCCCCTTCTCGAGCAATCAGTTTCAAGTTTGTTGATGAATCTTTCAAGACCTTCAATGTGCTATCAGTTGATGGACTTTCTTCCTTGGTTCCAACTTCGACGATGCGGTCTTGGGCTTCCTCACGTTCAACCTTAAGAACCTTACGGTTGTCACCATCGACTTCTACATAAGTCGTTACTTGTCCGTCTTTTCCTTCAGAAACAACTTGTTCCTTACCTTTAGCTAAATCAGCATTCTCACGGCGAACAGTCTTGAAGGCGATTGGTTCTTTCTCTACTTTTAGATTTGGTAGATTAAAGTCCAAATTCATAACGCCTTCTGTCGGCATAGCAGTTCCTTCTTGAGTACCGACTTCAACGATGCGGTCTTGAGCTTCCTCACGTTCAACCTTAACAACCTTTACGATCGCTACCGTCAACTTCTACATAGGTCGTTACTTGTCCGTCTTTTCCTTCAGAAACGACTTTTTCCTTACCTTTAGCTAAGAGAGAATTTTCACGACGAATAGTGTTGAAGGCAATCGGATCTGTCGTTACTTCAAGGCTTGGTTGAGTTACACTCAATTCTTTAACACCTTCAGCTGGAAAGATTTGAATGTTTCACTTCCTCTTCTGGCTTACTTGGTGTCCTCTGGTCTTGCAGGCTCTTCTGGTTTACTTGGCTCTTCTGGAGCTGGTTCCTCTTTTGGTGTCGCCTGAAAGATTGTTGATAGATGTCAGAGCGTCTTTGCAAGGCCTTATCTACTGCATCCTGAGTTTTGGCTTCTTCAATAGCAGCTAAAGGCTTGTTCTGCTAGTTCAACTAGTTTCTTCTTAGCTTCCTTGTCATCACCCAACTCAGCTGTTTTACTTTTTAATGGCTTCGGACAAGCTTGCCATAGCTTTTATCGTAGTCAATCTAGACTCTTCTGGTTTGCTTGGTCCTCTGGTCTTGCAGGCTCTTCTGGTACTTGCTTGGTTCCTCTTTTGGTGTCGCCTGAAGATTGTTGATAGATGTCAAAGCTGCTTGCAAGGCCTTATCTACTGCATCCTGAGTTTTTGGCTTCTTCAATAGCAGCTAAGGCTTGTTCTGCTAGTTCAACTAGTTTCTTCTTAGCTTCTTGTCATCACCCAACTCAGCTGTTTTTACTTTTAATGGCTTCGACAAGCTTGCCATAGCTTTATCGTAGTCAAGCTTTAGGCTCTACTGGTTTGCTTGGTACCTCTGGTTTTGCTGGTTCCTCTGGTTTTGCTGGTTCCTCTGGTTTTGCTGGTTCCTCTGGTTTTGCTGGTTCTTCTGGAGCTGGCTCCTCTTTTGGAGTTGCTTGAAGTTTATTGATGGATACCAAAGCGTCTTGCAAGGCTTTTTCAACAGCATCTTGAGTCTTAGCTTCTTGGATAGCCGCAAGAGCTTGTTCTCCAAGTTCAACGAGTTTCTCCTGAGCAGCTACATCATCAGCAAGTTCTGTTGCTTTTTTCTCGATAGCTTCAGTCAAATCTGCAATTGCCTTATGGTAGTCAACTTTAGACTCTTCTGGTTTTGATGGTTCCTCTGGCTGTTTTGGTTCTTCTGGAGCTGGCTCCTCTTTCGGAGTCGCTTGAAGCTGATTGATAGATGCCAAAGCTGCTTGCAAGGCCTTATCTACTGCATCCTGAGTCTTAGCTTCTTGGATGGCTGTCAAGGCTTGCTCTGTTAATGCAACTAGCTTCTTCTTAGCTTCCTTGTCATCACCGAGCTCAGCTGTTTTTCTTTCAATCGCTTCGGTCAGACTTGCCATAGCCTTGTCATAGTTTGGTTCTTCTGGCTGTTTTGGTTCTTCTGGAGCCGGCTCCTCTTTCGGAGTCGCCTGAAGACTGTTGATAGATGCCAAAGCTGCTTGCAAAGGCCTTATCTACCGCATCCTGAGTCTTAGCTTCTTGGATGGCTGTCAAGGCTTGCTCTGTTAGTGCAACTAGCTTCTTCTTAGCTTCCTTGTCATCACCGAGCTCAGCTGTTTTCTTTCAATCGCTTCGGTCAGACTTGCCATAGCCTGTCATAGTTTGGTTCTTCTGCGTTTTGGTTCTTCTGGAGCCGGCTCCTTCGGAGTCGCCTGCAGATGATGATGCAAAGCTTTGCAAGGCCTTATCTACTGCATCCTGAGTCTTAGCTTCTTGGATGGCTGCCAAGGCTTGCTCTGTTAGTGCGACTAGCTTCTTCTTAGCTCCTTGTCATCACCGAGTTCAGCTGTTTTTCTTTCAATCGCTTCGGTCAGACTTGCCATAGCCTTGTCATAGTTTTGGTTCTTCTGGCTGATCTGGTGTTGGCGTATCATCTGTGCCATAATTTTCTTCCTTATCAAGGATCGTTTGCAAAAGCTGCTGCTGTCTTCAGAACTTCTTGTGCATTGGCTTCACTTGCTGAAAGTTGCTCAGATAATTTATCCAAGTTTGACTTGAAGGCTTGACGTGCCTCTGGAGTATTCTTCAAAGCTTGTCTGGTCAAACTTAACCAATTCATCCTTCCAGCTCTTCATGGCTTGGATTAACTCTGCTTTTGGTATAAAGAGCACTATCTTCACCATGAGTGATGAACTGGTCAACTTGGATACCAATATTTCTCGTAGTATCATTACGTTTTGGATCCAATTGCAAGGTTACAGCATGCCAACCTTCTTCGAGTCCAGTCAAACGAACGAGAGTCTGACCACCTTGACGAGTAGTAGCTGTACCACTGAAGTACTTCTTACCGTTGTACTCAGAGCATTTACCTAGGCCATCTTGATACTCGAGTTCTTTACCATCTAGACGTAACCTTGTAGATACCATGTCCAGGATCAACATAAACCTTTGATCTCAAGACCTGTTCCGTAGAAGTAGGCTGTTACACTAGCATTTTTTTCTTTTGCTCGTCATGTCAAATCGACCGAAATGATGCCCATGATTCAGTGTTTTTGGTATTTATCCCTGATGAGTTCGTTTCATGGTTCCAACCTGGACTATAGTCAAGCTGAGTTGCCTGATCGTCATAGCTTGTCTGGTCTTTTTATGAGTAATTCTGCCTTCATCACTCGAATCGTAGCTTCTGAAGCAAAAACCAAGGAGGGCATTGTCAGAAACGCTAGTCATTTTCACTTTGAAGTCAAAGATTGAATCAGCTTGCTCTGTAAAGTCAATCGTTGGAATCGTGATTGTTTTCTCAGTTTCACCATCTTGGAAAAGTCAAGTCAGCTGTTGTGTCCTTGTACACTTTACCATGAACCCCTGTTCCTGGTTCTGTTACAACATGGACTGTTGCTGTTCCTTTGCTACCACCAACACGCTTTAATGGTTACAGTAACCGGTTGACCTTTTTGAACTTCATAAGTTGTTTCTTTCATCTCAAACATACCTTTGCCGGCATTGTTGAGCGTGTAGATACCTTCAGTCGCAATAGGTTTACCAGTCTTGTTAACAAGTTTGATGGTATGTTCACCTGGAGCCAAAGTCACCTGTTTCATAAACCATCTGGCTACGTTTACGAGCTGCATTATTGGTTTGTACGTCTGCAACCTTCTGACCATCTACGTAAACGGACATTTCACCGTGGTTTGGATCCACTGTAGATACTACATATGCTTTTAGTTCCAGTGAAACGGTAGGTTACACTAGCATCTTTTTGGTTTGTCCACATAGATGTTCCGCGGATACCTTCAGATTCATCATACCAAGTTGTATTTCTCTTTATCAGCTGTTGTATTTGAATGGTAATCCAATCCTAGAGGGTAACCATCTGTCTTTCTCGATACTGCTTGGTGTCTTATAAACAGAGAAGTTTGTCAAAAATTGGTGTCGCTTGTGCACCAGTAATGGTCACGCGAATCTTTTTGTGCTTCTACTGGTTGACCTTGGATAAGACGACGATAACCAACAGTTGACCCTTCACCGTATGGTACCCAACGTCCATTGAGTTCAACTTCAACCTTGAAGCCAGAGATACGTTGACCCTTTAGCGATATCTTCTTTGAGTTCGACTACGTCAAAAGCGTCTCTTTTGTCCAAGATCGACAGTGAAATTCACCTGTCTTAGCATCATTTGCTGAGTGCCCAGCTCGTATCATCCTTACCATCTGTTAGATGACTTGCTTGATACAAGTGATTCTTACGAGTAGAGCTTGCAGTTACTGTTGCACCCTTAGCGAAGTCAGTTGCATACATTTGATCCAAGGTTGCTCGGAATTCTTTGCAAGCGAGCGACATCTGCATCTGCGAATCTACCTTCTTTATTTGGGTGGAATATTGAGTAGAAGTGGCGTTCCACGACCAACAGACTTGAAGTAGATATCCATCAAATCTTTGATTGATTTTGGTTGTTGATTGTCATGGTAAAACCAACCTGAACGGATAGAAACGTCTGCTTCACCAACTGAGTACATATCTCCTTCTGGATCTCCATGGTTGAGATATTCATTCTTCACATCATCAGTGATTTTAGCTTTCTTGACCTTTATGCCAAACTGGATCTCCGGCGATACCACGTTCATTACCGATCCAACGGACACTTGTTGGTTGAGCAGAGAAGATAGCGATATCTCCTTCAGCTTCCTTGATGTACTTGAACCACTCATCAAAGGTATACGTTACTTTTTGAGCTCCGCTACCACGCGCACCGTCCATCCAAACTTCGATGAATTTACCATTTGTTTCCGTATTTAGGATTGCCAAGGATTTCCTTGAGTTGGTTGAGGTAGTATTCGTTGTACTCTTTCTCAGTATGCAACAGTGATAGTTTTAGGATGGTTGGCATCCCATGGTGATAGGTAAACACCCATATTCATGTCATACTTAGTTGCTGATTTTAGAGATTTCTTCAAGAAGGTCACCCTTACCATCTTTTTCCATGGACTAGCAGCGACCGGTATGGTTTTGTATATTTAGATGGATAGATTACAAATCCGTCATGGTGTTTTACAACCATGATTGTTCGTTTGAATCCAGCATCCTTCAAATGTCTTAATCCACTGATCTGTATCAAGGTTAGTTGGATTGAAAGTACTGAGGATTTTCTCTACCGTTCCCCCACTCAGAGTTGGTATAAGTATTCATACCATAGTGGATGAAAGCCGCCAATTCTTCCTTGTGGTAGTCCAATTGAGCCTTGCTTGGAAGTGGACCGTAAGCAGCAATTTCTGTTTCTTCATCTTTTGGATCAACCACTGGAGTTACAGGAGTTGCTGGTTTTGGATCTTCAATCTTTTCGTATTCAAAAATAACTTCATTCACCCCTTTTATGCTTGATAGTTGCTTCTTGACTTGCATTTACTGCACGATAACCTGCAATTTCTTTGGCTTGGAATCTATGAACAAAGGAAACATCGTATTCCTTACCTTCGTTATTATCCACATCTGCAGTTGTCAACTCTTTATCAGAGTCTTTCAAGCGATAGTGAACCTCAAAGGAACCTTTGTTAACTTTATAGACTACTTTAATGACACGAGTTCCTGCGGGAGCCTTGCTCACAACACTATGATCCTCATCCCAAGCGTCTTTCAATTGTTTATTGACTGGAGAATCACCAATCGAAACAATCTCATATTTTCTTTATTCTTCTTGAGAAATCTGTTTTTCAATTTCCGATTTGTAGTTATAATTGAATTGTGCTCCAACTTCTGCCCTGTCTACAAAAGTATCGTTTTCTTTGACTGGGTTATCATTTTGGTCCACATGTTCGATAACTACACGACCATAGTCAACACCTTCAACTAGGGTAGCAAGACCGCTATTGTCAAAGGCATACTTGTTTCCACCGATGACAGCTGTTGTATTTCTGAGTAATTGGCCCTTTGCATCAAAGTAATAGCGATTATCGTTATCACCTTGATACCAGCCTTCTTTGACACCGTATTTTTCAATGATGCCTTTAACCCATGCTAATTGTTCTGGAGACAAGACTAGACCTCCACCGAAGCGGTCTTGTTCAGCGATGTTCGCATTATCAACAGTCCCACGTTGGTGAATTCCGATGACTTTGCCATCACCGTTGATAATACCGCCACCAGAAAGACCTGATACAGAAGTCAAACGATAGGTAACACCTACTGTTCCCTTATCATCATATTTTTCAGTACCTTTGACAACACCGTCCGCCTTATACAATTGACCAGGTACGATTGGCTCCTTCAATTCTGGTGAGCTTGAATCTGTAGGATAACCAATCGTACTAACAGGTTCTCCAGCTTTGTATTCCCGATGATCTGCTAGAGGAGTGAAGGTCGCAGTCTTATTTGGACTAGCAATTTGCAGTGGAATAGGTGCTACGACCAAGGCTAGGTCATTCTTGTAACCTTCACCAAACTTTTCTTTATTCCAGAAATGGATATCCTTTTCCTTGAAAATAACCGTTTTTCCTGAGTTCGGCAAGGACCTTACCTTGGGACTATTTGAACCGACATTGTAGTAGAACTTAGCAGTATCACCACCACGGATAGATCCCGCATTGGTATCTGCATTCTTGACTAAGAAGTTGTGTGCTACTGTCAAGATAATATTTGGCGCAACAAAGATACCAGAGCCTGAATTGAGATAATCCTGTTTCCCACCATTTGCAAGTGGAGAGCTAAAAATGCTATAAACCATCGTCGCAGAGGTAGCTGGTTGACCTTCATAGTCAATATGCTTTGAGATCCTGACCACCATTGATAATGGCTTCTATTTTTCTTTTCTCACCTTCAGTTGTACTTGCTTCTTCAGCTTTTAAAATACTTTTAGTTTCAACTTTTGGGCTATCTTTTTCTGATACAATGGCTGAAGTATCCAGTTTTTTCACTGGTGTATCAGGATAAGCACGGTCAGGAATTTCTGCTGGAAGTAAATCTCCAGCCTCTTCAGTAGTTTTAGTTTCTTCTGTTACTTTTTCTGAAGCAGGAGCTGCTTGTTCAGCAACTTCTTCTTTTACAGGATTCACTACTTCTTTAGTTTCCTTAACTGCTTCAGCTTTTTCTTTATCGACATCGATTACTTCTTTGGCCTGACCTTCTACTTCCAGTTTTGGCTCTGTCACAACTTCGTTAGCAGCAACATTTCCAGATGCAAAAAAAGCCAGTCCAACTGCCACAGAGGCTACACCAACCGTTAGTTTACGAATACTGAATATACGACTTTTTTCTAAAAAATACTGTTTCATCAAATTCTCCTAATGAACAAAAGCAGTCAGCTACTGCAAGAGCCCAGTTTCTGCTGGCGACAATTCTATTTCTCAGTGCTACTTTAAAACTCTTCTTCCTCCCACTCTTATCTTCTGTTTAGATTCATTTTTGGAAATCGCTTACATTTTTCTGAATAAAAATGACTTGATTTTACAAACCGCTTTTTCGAGATTTCTCAGTATAATAAATATACTATATTATCCCAAGAAATGCAAGGGCTTCCAAAGTTTTATTAAAGTTTTACCTAGCTTTTTCCTGTTAAAACCTAAATTGGCAAAAGCCAATTTAGGACTGTTAGTTTTGAAATGATAATAAGCACCGAGCATGCCAGCAGTATTCTGATGGTGGGCAAATTCAAGTCGAGTCTTGTCTGCCAAGCTTGGAACAAGCGAATCTTTCAAAAGCCTTACGGATTTTTGGTTTCAAAATTGCTTCTTGCCCCATGATACCACCACCAAGGATGACAACTTCTGGATTGGCAACATAACAAATATTTGCGAGACCCTTACCAAGGTAATCCACCATACGGTCAATCCCCCTCCATACAGAGTTTATTGCCTTCAGTAGCTTCTTTGAAAATTCTGCGACCGTTCCACTGTTCCACTTCGTCTCCATGTGCATCAGCCACATACTTAACAAGAGCTTTCGTAGACGCTAAATCCTGGAAAGCTCCATCCTGCATGTGCAGATAACCAACCTCACAGGCAGAATTACTAAAGCCATGAAAAACTTGGCCATCTATGATCAAGCAACCACCGATACCAGTCCCAATTGTCAAGCAAAGGGTAATACTTGCACCCTTTCCAGATCCTGAGACAGCTTCCGCTAATCCTGCACAGTTGACATCATTCTCAATTTCACAAGGAATGTTAAAACTTTCTTCGATTTCCTTTTTAAATTGGGTTCCGGCATAATTTGGAATCTGTGGACCAGCATAGAAAATCTCACCCTTATCAGGATCAACCATTCCCGCCGAGGAAATGGCTACACCTGACACTGGTCCTTTTTCTAGATAGCTAGCTACGATATCTTTTGTTTTCTGTAAGATGTGTGGACCACCCTTGTGAGCCTCAGTCGCTACTTCGTTAGACTCTACAAGTTGTCCCTCTTGGTCAATTAAACCGTATTTGATATTAGTTCCACCAATATCAATTGCAACGTAATTAGTCATAAAGCCTCCTATTGATTAGAGGAAACGCTCCTTAGTTTCACGAATCAATTGAGCAGCTGCTTCTACAACTGGACGATCTTCTTCGGTCACTGGTGTAAGTGGAGAACGAACTGATCCGATGTTAAGTCTTCATTGATTTTCAAGACTTCTTTAATGACACAGTACATATTACCATGGGCAGCAGTCAATTTGCCGATGATAGCGTTGATAGCGTATTGCAATTCACGCGCTGTTTCTAAGTCTTTATCCGCAATCAATTGGTTGAGTTTCAAGAAGAGTTCTGGCATAGCACCATAAGTACCACCGATACCAGCTTTTGCTCCCATGAGACGTCCGCCTAGGAATTGTTCGTCTGGACCATTAAAGACGATATGATCATCACCACCAAGACTAACGAATGTTTGGATATCTTGAACTGGCATTGAAGAATTTTTAACACCAATGACACGTGGGTTTTTCAACATTTCTGTGTAAAGACTTGGAGTCAAAGCAACACCTGCCAATTGAGGAATGTTATAGATGACATAGTCTGTGTTTGGTGCAGCAGCACTGATATCGTTCCAGTATTTAGCAACTGAGTACTCAGGCAAACGGAAGTAAATTGGTGGGATTGTTGCGATAGCATCTACTCCCAAACCTTCTGCATGGCGAGCAAGCTCAATACTGTCTTTGGTATTGTTGCAAGCTACGTGAGCAATGATGGTCAATTTACCTTTGGCAACTGCCATAACTTCTTCCAAAATCAATTTGCGGTCTTCTACACTTTGGTAGATACACTCGCCTGAAGAACCATTAACGTAAAGTCCTTGAACACCTTTATCAATAAAGTATTGTACCAAGGCACGAGTACGTTCTGGGCTAACTTCACCCGCATCATCATAACATGCGTAGAAGGCAGGAATGACACCTTCATATTTTTTTAAATCTGACATAGATTTCTCCTAAGATTTCTTTTTTCTGCTTTGAGCAGATGATTTTTACTATTTTTAGTATACACCTTGTGAAAAGCGCTTTCAATACATCCAAGTCACTTAGATTTTAATTTCTATTCATCTCCCATAGCTTTTCATGTTTGAAAGTAGTTTCATATCGTTTTCAATCTGCTTGATATTTAGCAAACAATTTTTCCATTAATCCAGCTTGGCAAAAGGCAAGAAGACCAAAGCCAAAGAGTAGAAATGCTGAACCACCAAGCACTAGAGTAAAGCCTGATAGATAGAGAAGCATAATGATTAACAAAATAATTGCAAGCATCAAGAAGAACCATACGAAGTTAAAGCTGACTAAAAGTAAGCCCTTTTGGAGCACTTCTTTCCAAGTCAAGTCATAGCATGCAGCAATTGGATAGCTAGCCAACATAACTAGGGTTAAAAATATTAGAATTCCCAAACAGATAGCTTTAATGAGCTGAAAGGCAACACCAGTTTGACTCCAAAATAGTGATAAGTCAACCACACTGATTAAAAAGATTCCTAATTCCAGCAAACCTAACTGAAAACCTAATTTCAAATTTTGCTTAAAGGCTCTAATATAGATTTTGAAAACAGGAATACGACGGCTGCGCTTCACTTCAAAGATTGTCTGATAGAGACTGATTTTTGCTACTCCAATAGTTACAATAGGCAAACAAGACACAACAAAGAGTAGGTTAACCGTCACGATATCTAAAACTTTCTCGCAAAAACGCATCAGAAAGTTATCCGTATCAAATGCCGCTTTTATCAATCCAGATCCTTTATGTGCCATTGTTTCTCCTCCTAACTGACTAATCGATTAAAATTTTAAATAAATATTTGCGAACTTTATCTTCCATACCTGCATAACCGTTAGGCTGATGAGGTTCTCCTGGGAAGAAAACTGCAAAATTGTGATATCCCAACAAGAGTGGGTATTGTTCGTGACAATGGACAAAGCCAATATCATTAGCTTCATCAAAGGCTACAGCCTCATCTTTGATACGAGAACCGTAGCTAGAATACTCATGTCCTTCAACTAACAAATGTAAGTCTGCATAGTTTTTATGATGTTCAAAGCGATCATTTTCTTCTTTGTTGAGAACATTTTCCTGCACAACTAAGAAGACCTTATCTCCATCAATGTCGTATTTACCCAATTCAAAAGTATCTTTACGATGCTCATAGAGATAATCAATAGCCTTGTCCAGATTTGGGTGAATTCCCTTGTAAAAGCTAATGTTTTTTAAATCATCAAAAATCATAGTAATTTCCTTTACCTGATTGTTATCTTCAGACACAAAATGTCTAGCCAGTAAGTTTATAAGTGTCTAACAAAACTTCGTGAAGCAAGCAACTCCTCTCCATTTTGTCGACACTTATATATCCTGTATTCTCTTAGTCTATCAACTATACTTCTGCATACTGATAAACAGATTGTACGATATTCAATTTTCGCAGAGTATTAACCTTTGACAGCTCCCATAGTAATCCCTTGAGTGAAGGATTTTTGGAAGACAAGGAAGACTGTTACGATTGGCACGGCTGCAAGGGCGGCACCCTGCCATGATTAAATCCATAGTTAGTTGCCATCTCGGCCTGCATGGTTGCTACCCCAAGTGAGATGGTTAAGTTGTTACGAGAAGTCAACATAACCAACTGCATGAAGTAGTCATTCCATGTATTGATGAAGGTAAAGATTGCAAGAGCTGCAAATCCAGGTTTCACGATAGGGGAAGGCTACGCTCCAGAAAGTACGAATCTCACCACATCCATCTATTTTAGCAGATTCGAGCAATTCTGTTGGAATGTTTTCACTGAACTGTTTCATGAGGAAGACCCCAAATGGCCATCCGATCAAAGGCAAGATAACCGCCCAAAGAGTGTCATGGATTCCCATGAAGTTGACGATACGTACCAATGGTACAAGGACAACTTGTTTTGGAAGAGCCATGGCAGCGATAAAGATAGCAAACAGGATACGTTGACCGTAGAAACGTTTCTTAGCCAATACATAACCTGCTAGGGATGAAGTTGCACAAACCAAGAACATTGTTACCAATGAAATGAAGACTGAGTTCCACATCCATTGCAAGGCTGGGTTTTGCACCATCAATTGTTGGAAGTTCTCCATTGTTGGAGCTTTAGGGAACCATTGTGGTGGAATCATAATGGTATCTGGTTGTGATTTGAATGCACCTGTCAAAATCCAGTAGAATGGAAAGATAAAGAGTACAGTCAATAAAAGCAAGAAGATGGTTGAAATAACAGTGAAGGCTGTTAAAGGTTTCTTTTGTGTAGATTGCATAGCTGTCTCCTTTCTATTAATATTCTACGTCGTTTCCAAGTACTTTAAATTGAACAAAGCTGACGATAGCAATCATAACTGCCAAGAATACACCAATAGTATTGGCATAGCCATACTCAGTCAATTGGAAGGCTTTCTCGTATAGGTAGTACATAAGTGTACTTGTTGAGTAGTTGGGACCACCGGAAGTCAAAAGCTGAATCAAAGCGAAACACTGGAATGAGTTGATGGTTGTAATGATTGCGATATAAAGAGTTGTTGGAAGGAGGCTTGGCCATTTAATCTTCCAGAAAACTTGTAACTCAGTTGCTCCGTCGACACGCGCCGCTTCTACAAGTGAGTTATCAATATTACCCATTGCAGCGATGTAAAGGATGATTGGCTGACCAACTGATGTTGTCAAAAGAATAATCATAATCGCCATCAAAGCCCAGTTTTTATCACCCAACCAAGAAATGTTTTGGCTAATGATATGGCTGACTTAAGCACGAAATTCAAAATACCTGATAGAGGATCATAAATCCATTTCCATACAACCGTTACGGCAACACTACCTGTTACAACAGGAAGGAAGAATACGAAACGATAGAAGGATCTAGCAACTGCATTTTGTTGGTAAGTTTGTGATGCCACAAATAGTGAGAAAAGTACAACGACTGGTACAGATCCGATAACTAAGATTACGGTATTAATCAAAGATTTTGTAAAGACAGGGTCTTTAAACATGCGGATGTAGTTGTCAAGTCCCACAAACTCAAAGCTAGTCATCGAGTAGTTAAAGAAACTAGTGATGAATCCCATGATCATTGGAGCTAGGACAAAGACGGTAAAGAAGATTAATACTGGTGCTAAGAATGCGTAGGAAATAACTGTTTCCCGCATACGAATTTTATTGACTTTCACAGTCGGCACCTCACTTTCAAATAGTTTTTGTTTTTTTAATTGTTGTCTGACATTGATGTAAAATCAAAATGAAATTTTTTCCAAGAAAAGCCTATGTAAGAACTTCATTTTAATTTTGACCTGTCAGTTTCTTACATTTTTTAAACAAAACTCCCCCTTTTCGTACACAAATGTGCACAAGGAAAAGGGGATTTTACTTTTTATTTAGGGCTTATTGTTTAGCTGCTTTTTTGATTGTTTCATTCGCTTTTTCAGTGAATGTCTTCAAAGCTGCAGCAGGTTCTTGGTCACCATTAGATACTGCTTGCAACATTGGGAACCATAGAGTTCTCATTTCAGCAAATCCGTCGATTGTGTTGTAGTATGGAGAGTAGTATTGAGTCCAACCACTGATTGTTTCCATACGTTTGTCGTCGTAAAGTTTACCAAATGAAGTACGAACTGGGAATGCTCCTGTACGAACTACGTCTTTAGGACCCCACTCTTTATCATCAGCGATGAATTGGATGAATTTCTTAGCTGCAGCAACTTTCTTTTCATCCTTGTTGTTAAATACTGCAAATCCGTTTACAAGGTACTCAAGAGCTGGTTTGCCTGAATCAGATGGGAATGGAACTTCTACCACTTCAACTTTACTTGCTTCCAACAATTTAGCTTGGATACCGTTTTGAGCTGGTGCCCAAAGGATTGTGTATGATGTTTGACCGTTTGCAAAGTTTTGGATATCTGCTCCACCGTCAAATTGTGAACCATTGTTCAACAAACCATCTTTAATCCAGCTAGTTGCTTTTTCAAGACCTTTGACGAACTTAGGATCATCAGTTGTGTATTTAGTAACTTCTTTGTCTGTTACAGAAGCACCGTAAAGGTTAGAGATGAAGGCACGTGTTCCTTGGTCTCCCCCTTGACCAGAACTGAACAATGAACCTGGAGTGTATCCTTTATCTTTAAGTGCTTTCAAGACTTTTTCAAAATCATCTGTTGTCCAACCTTCTTTAACAAGGTTAGCTACACCAGCATCTTCCAACATTTTCTTGTTCATAGCCATGTAGAATGGTGCAGAACTGATTGGATACATGTAAGCTTTATCACCAGCTTTACTTGCTTGAATGATGTTTTCGTTGTTAACATCTTTAACAAATTCATCTGTAAAGAGGTCATTCAACTCAGCCAATTTACCATTTTTACCGTAATTGATGATACGACCTGGTGCATCGAAAAGTACATCTGGAGCAGTTCCAGCTTCAATAGCTGTCGTGATTTTTTCTGGACCAGATTTGAAGTCGATTGTTTCTAGTTTAACTTTGATATCTGGGTTTGCTTTTTCGAAAGCTTCGATGATAGATTTTTCATAAGTTCCAACACCGTCACCAGATTTTTCTTGAGTGAAGACTGGGAAAGCCCACCAAGTGATTTCAGTTTTCCCTGCATCACTTGCAGCGTCTTTTTTAGCGTCTGATTTGCCACAAGCAGCAAGAGATAGAACAGCAGCACCCGCAAGTACTGTACAAGCTAGTTTTCTAAATTTCATTAGTATTCTCCTAAATGATGATATGCGTATCCAAAACGGATAATGAGTATTGACAACTTTGTATACGTTTACATTTTATTTTACGAATCAACCACTCTCCTCGTGTTTTAATTGTCTTATTTGAGACCTGCAACAAATCGTTCCGTGATCTCTTTTGGTCTAGTAATAGCTCCACCAACTACGATGCCTCGCACTCCGTAACCTAAGATTTGCTTAGCCTGTTCTGGTGTGTGAATCTTACCTTCTGCGATGACGTCTACTCCTGCATCACACAGTTTCTTAATCAATTCAAAGTCTGGGCCATCCACTTTCGGGCTATAAGATGTGTAACCTGACAAGGTTGTTCCAACAAAGTCAATTCCCGCTTCAACCGCTGTTAGTCCTTCTTCAAAGGTACTTGTGTCAGCCATCAAGAGTTGATTTGGATATTTTTCTTTGATTTGACGGATGAATTCTTGAATCTCTAGGCCATCATGGCGTTCTCTCTTGGTACAATCTAGAGCGATTACCTCAATATCTAGAGTTGCTAGTTCATCTACTTCTTTCATGGTAGCAGTGATGAATGGTTCCTGTGGTGGATAATCACGTTTGATAATTCCGATAATCGGAAGATTTGTAACCTCTTTGATTTCCTTAATATCCCGAACACTATTTGCTCGGATACCGACTGCTCCACCTTGCTCAGCCGCTTTGACTAGCAAGGGAATTACACCTCCCGCTTCTGTATAAAGCGGTTCGTGAGGAAGTGCCTGACAAGAAACGATGATTCCATCTTTAATCTGCTCAATCAAAGCTTCTTTACTGATCTGTGGCATCCACTTTCCTCCTTTTCTTTTTTTCTTATGAGCCTATTATATATCATTTTTGAAGCGCTTTCAACAACTTGTACTAGAATAGATTGAAGTTTCAAAACAATTTTATGAAACAGAATCTCCTGAAAGTAGTTTCAGGGAGAAATACCCGAGTTAAATTCTCCTTTCATCCGCTTATTTCCACTAGAATCTTCGCTTTCTGCAAACAAAGAGTCTGTAACGAATGAACGTTACAGACCCTTCTAATATAAGTCTAAACCTTTTTTATAGAGACTTTTTAGATTCAATGTTGCCATTAATCTTCTTTTTTCTTAGCTATTCCAAACAAGCCGAGGAGCATTCCAACCATTCCTACAGATACTAGAGGAGTTGAAACCTCACTTCCTGTTGCAGGGAGAGTTGGTTGTTGTGGTTGAGCTGCTGGAGCTTGATATGTCTTGTCTTGTTGTGCTACTAAAGTGACAAGCGGTTTTTCTTCAACCTTATATTCCGGAAGTTCGTTTTTGGCTGCTTCGACTGCATTTACTCCGCCTGTGAATTCTGGAAGTTCATGCTTAAGGGCTTGAACGGCATTTGCTCCACCTGTGAATTCTGGAAGCTCATTCTTGAGCGCTTCAACTGCGTTTACTCCGCCTGTGAATTCTGGAAGTTCATGCTTAAGGGCTTGAACTGCATTTGCTCCACCTGCAAATTCTGGAAGCTCATTCTTGAGCGCTTCAACTGCGTTTACTCCGCCTGTGAATTCTGGAAGCTCATGAACTGCAGCTTCGACTGCATTGACACCACCTTCGAATTCTGGGACTTCTACTGTTGGTGCAGCCTCATCACCTACTGTTGCGCTAGGAACAGAGTGTTCAGGAAGTTCAGATTCAGATGCTGCTTCACCATTTACGTCACCTTTAAACTCAGGGACTTCTACTGTTGGTGCTGCTTCATCACCTGCAGTTCCAATAGCTTCTGTGTACTCAGGAAGTTCTGTTACAGCTGCTTCGTCACCATTGACACCACCTGTAAATTCTGGGACTTCATGAACTGCCGGTTCCCCTTTTGAGGTCTCCACTGGATTATATTCTGGAACTTCATGTACTGCCACTTCGTCACCATTGACGCCTCCAGTGAACTCTGGAACTTCATGAATGGCAGGTTCTTTACCATTAATTCCACCAGGGATTCCTGCATCTTCAAGGCTAACTGGCAAATTATGCATGCTCTCAATCGCACCATCAACTATCTCTGTAACTTCTTGGCCAATATCTTCTTTTTTGACAACAAATAGCAGTGTTTTTGTATCGTACTGAGTTAAGAAGGTTGCTAGGTTTCCATTCGCTAATTTAAGAACAGGAGCTTGGTTTACCAAGACTTCTGAATCAAATTCTAGTGCAACAATATTGTTACCCATATCTACTGCACTTTTTATTTTTGCTTTAGTTGGTGCAACCATATCTTTACTCAAGAAATCCCAGTTGAATTTCTTATAAGACAAAGTATATTCATTTTGATTGGCATCTGCATGTTCATAAAGTAAGCCAAATTCACCATTCCCAAGATCTTGCAATGAGTTATAGGCAAATTTACCACTTTGAATTGGATTATGTTTAAGCCAAGTTAATTCTCCGTTAGCTTCCACACGTGCCAAGTGTACCAAACCATTGTAGCGTCCTGGTCCACCTGCGTTACTGAGGATGATATATTCCTTACCGTCTTGCACTGTATGAATAGCTGACATTTGAACATAGACATCTTTGACATCTGAATAGCGCTTCACATCTTTTTCCCAAGTCGCTCCACCATCTTTACTTGTTGCAACCTGCAGATCTCCTGTCAATCCACGCATGAAGAGTTTGAGGTCTCCGTTGTTCAACTGAACAACAGTTGATTCAGTATTTTGAGCACCTGGATTATTCATAGTTGAAGAGTGAATTGTTTGGTTACCTACTGGACGGTTATCATTGACTGCTTCACCTGCTTGCCAAGTTTCACCATGGTCATCAGAGTAAATGACGCGTGAAGACTGAGAACCACTTAAGTAAGATACGTTATTTGTAGTATAGACTGGGATAACTAGGCGACCTTTGTGTGGTCCTGAATGCAAGGCAATACCTGTACCAGGCCCTGTTCCTAAGAAGTGCATCCAGTCCTTACGAATACCGTATGTAATATCTTTTGGTGCAGACCAAGTTTTTCCATCGTCATCACTGTAAGACATCCAGAGATAGTTGGTATTTGAAACTCTAAAAATATTCTTGTCACTGTATTCGAAATAGACATTACCAATCAGTTCTTCACCCTTGTATAGATCACCCTTATCGCTATAAGCTGGTTGTTTAGGATCAACTACAACACGGTATTCTGTTTTTCTATTTTCAGGGTCAAAAACTTCACCATTTTCACGGATAGTATAACGTCCCGCATCACCTTGTTTGTACAAGACTTGATAAACCTTGTCTCCAATTTGCTCATAGGCTTGTGGAGCTTTCCCAGGAAGAGAGAACACTGCTTTCCCTTCAAGGAACATATCATAAATTGAGAAAATTCTCTTGGTTTTCGGATCTTGGACTAAAGCCATGTCAATATTAACTGGAGATGGCCATTCTGGATTTTTAGCTTTTTCATTGTCACGAGGATTAGAGATGGTAATTCTATCTCCCCATGTCTTCCCATTGTCATCACTACGACGAACAACCATACCAATATCACCCCAGTCAGAGTGATGCAAGCGTCTTTCATCCGTTCCAGCAATCAAGGTTCCTTTATCAGTTTTAAGAAGGGCTGGAATACGGTAACTTGCAATACCATCTTTATTTGGTTTGCGGTTTACACCGCCTTCAAATACATCTAGCTTTTCAGTAACTTTTGCACCTTCAGGAAGTTTTTTCTCCAAGTCGCCTCTTTCAAAAAACTGACTACGTTTTTTCACTTCTTCTGGAGAAAGAGTACGATCATAAATCGTTAAATTACGGACCTTAAGATTAGCGCCCCAATGGTTTTTGCCTTTACGTTTCAATGTACCAATTTGCATACGATTGACATCTGGCATGTCTTGGATGAAACGACCAGACTGAGGACTTGTTCGAGACAAGACACCATTTACATAGACGCGAACTTGACCATTTGGTTGGTCTGCATTTGGTCTTTCAACTGTAAAGGTTACAGAGTTCCACTGACCTGGCTTAATCTTCAAAGGAGCAGTTTTATAATCACCATAGAAATGTTTCCCATTGGCATCACGACCTTCAACGATAGCTGTGTTATTAAGGATTGCCATGGTGAAGTATTCATCTACTTTGGTATCGCTTGAAACTGAGAAAAGACTGTATAAATTTGGTGCAGATGCATCTGGTTTGAACTCCATATGAATAGTCGCATTCTGAAGTTTTTTAACCTTGTCCAGCTCGTCTTTCATGTCAACTATTTGACCATTTGAAGGATTGGTTTCAACATCCTCTTTTTCAACGACAACATTGGCATTTTCTAATTCTCTTGCGTAGAAGTCACGCGGGACGCTACCGACTTCCTCATTCTCAGTTTCAGCTGCTGGAGTTTCAGTTTCTGTTGGTTTTTCAGTCTCTGCTGGAGTTTCAGTTTCTGTTGGTTTTTCAGAACCTGGGTTTGCTTTCAACTCTTCACGGTTTACTTCAGTTCCTTTATCTGTCGCTGCTGCCAACTTATTCGCAAGTTCCTTATCTATGTTAGCTAGATTTCCTGATTCTACTTCTTTTGGCAATTCTGGCAAAGCTTGTCCAGTTGTTTCACCACTGGTTGCTGGAGCTTCTTGAGCTAAAACTGGTGAAGCACCAAAAACAACTGCTCCAATGACTACTGATGCAGCTCCTACTGTAAATTTTCTAATTCCAAAACGTTGTTTCCGTTCAAAATCTCTCTGTGTCATATTTTCCTTTCCATTTTCACAAAAATAAAGCGCTTTCTTTTTTTGCTTAAAAATTTTAGCCCCTAGGGCTTTGAGCAAGAAAGAAACTGTATTGTTGATGGGTTTTCTCCCATTCTTTTCATCTGAAATTTCTGTCGCATTTTTCTACTTTATATCCTAAAGCAAGCAACAATTTTACTCCTTTCGACTTGATGTTACACCTATTATATAATATATATTCCAAATTTTAGCCTTAATAATCTATAATAGAATTTACTTTTCAGATATATTTCTATGTTTCAAACTTTTTGAAACTACTTTCTGTAATCTCCTCAAAAAAGAAAGTCCCTGATTTTTAGCAGGGACTCTTTTTCATATTTCTAATGACCAAGATAGGTAAAGGGAATCTCACTACCACACAACCAGTTGTAAACCTGGTCATTGACATGGACATTCATAGCCTCGTGAGCATATTCTGGCATGAGACGATAGCTCTTTTCACAAGTCAAACGATTGTAAATGGCAAACTGGGTGATTGGATAGCAAACATCGTCATCAAGCCCTGTAATCATTCTCACCTCACCTTTTAATGCGATGGGCAAGGTTTTTCACATCGATATAGCCAAGTGTCTCTATGATCTGTTCTTCTGTTTCATGGAAATGGATCATGAAACTTAAAAGTAACGAAAAGAGTTCATCATAAGCTTCACTGGTATTCCCAATCTCTAGCACGCGTCTAAAAAGTCTGACAAGAATGGATAGATGGCCACAGTTCGCTTGATCCGTGGATTGAGCCCTGCAGCCACTAAAGCCAGCGCTCCTCCTTGCGAAGCTCCATAACTAGCCAACTGCTCTTCATCTACTTGCGGGAAGCTAGTGACAATTTCAACCAATTGATAAATATCTAGATAGACATCTTTATAGAAGAGTTGCTCTTTTCCTTCTACTGCACCACGGATGATTTGCCCTTTACTGTATTTCCAAGAGGCGAACGTAAGCCATCTTGTGAGTAACCAGATTGCCCACGAACATCCATCGATACAACCCCATAACCAGCGACGGTAAAGGCTAGCATATCTGTCCAATCCCAGCAACGTCCCATATAGCCATGAAAGTGGAAAATGACAGGCACTTTCTGTTCTGATTTTGGTAAAACTACACGCGCATAAACGAGACCATCACGTGTACCTTTAAAGGTTAACTCATAGCACTTCACATTTGGAATATGAAAGTCACGTTCCTCTAGTTGATAGTCTGGCAAGACCGAAACCTTGTCAATCTCACCATCCCAAAAAGCATCAAAATCCTGAGGAACTTCATCTCTTCCTTTATATGTTTTCATTTCTTCTACTAATGCTGGATTTCTCATAGAATTCTCCTTTGTTTTGTAACCGTTATCATAACTGTAGCACATATGGGAAAGCAATGCAAGAAAGAAAGGGAAACGGAAAGTGGATTTAATGTCCGACCCCAGCAAGAATCCCTCTGAAAGTAGTTTTAAAAAAATAAAAAAGAGCGATTTCGCTCTTTTCTTAGTATTTAGGAGAAGGTTGAGTTTCCTTTTGAAATGTCTTTTGGTAATTTACTTTAATAGTCATGAGAGAGTCCTCGTTTCTTTTTGATGACTCTAGTATAGATACTCACCCTAAAAGCAAACTTAACATTATCTTAGAAAAAGCTTAATCCAGATATTCTTTCTTTTCCAGATGCAAGGCAATCATGTGCCATTCTGGATCCTCTTGCCAGTTAGGAAGGGAGCTGATATAGCTAGCTACCTTTCTGGCTTCTTCAAGGATTGGGAAGTCTTCGATGATATCAGCTACATGAAACTCTGGTAGACCTGACTGTTTGGTCCCAAAAATCTCACCCGAACCGCGCATTTTCAAATCTTCTTCTGCAAGAACAAAACCATTGGTCGTTTCTGTCATGATACGCATGCGGTCTTTGCCAGAGTCAGTTTTTGGATTGGCCACTAGAACTGCATAGGACTGCTTATCTCCACGACCGACACGACCTCTAAGCTGATGAAGTTGACTAAGACCAAAGCGATCAGCATCCATGATAATCATGACTGTTGCATTTGGCACATTGACCCCGACCTCGATAACCGTTGTAGAAACCAAGATATCTGTCTTTCTCTCTTTGAATTCCTGCATAATCTGGTCTTTTTCATCACTCTTCATCTTCCCATGTAAGAGAGCAACTTTTGCTTTTCCCAGCAAAATGAGCTGTTAACTCTTCTGATAGAGCAATAGCATTTTTTTCAGATCAAGAGCTTCAGATTCTTCAATCAAAGGGAGAGATCACATAGACTTGAGAGCCTTTCTGAATCTCTCCTTCCAACCAAGTCAGGACCTGGGGTAACTGTTCATGTTTAATCCAGCGTGTTACGATTGGTTTGCGCCCTGCTGGCATCTGGTCAATAATAGAAACATCCATATCTCCCAAAAGGCAGTGATAGCTAAGGTCCGTGGAATCGGGAGTCGCCGTCATCATGAGGACATCTGGATTTTCTCCTTTTTCACGTAAAATACGCCTTTGCCCTACACCAAAGCGGTGTTGCTCATCGATGATAATCAAGCCGAGTCGGGCATAGTCCACGCCCATCCTGTATAAGAGCATGGGTTCCCGATGATCACATCAGCTTGACCCTTAGCAATGGTTTCCAAGACCCTGCGTTTTTCTGCAGCTTTTCAGTGAACCTGTCAGGAGAGCTAATTTCAAATCAGGAAAGAGACTCTCTAGACTTTCAAAAATGTTGCTCTGCAGGATCTCTGTTGGAACCATGAGGGCGGCTTGGTAACCAGCCGTTACAGCAGCGTACATGGCAAGACCTGCAACCACTGTCTTCCGCTTCCTACATCCCCTTGTAAGAGTCGATTCATGTGATGGTCCGACTTCATATCTGTCAGAAATTTCTTGCAGACTCTTTTTCTTGAGCTTGAGTCAAGGGCAAAAGGGTAACTTTTCTCTTTCACTGCAGTTAGTTTTTTTCCTGAGACCAGTTCAAGATCAGACCACTTCCATCAACCTTATTTTTCAGACTTGAGGGTCTGTAATTGCATTTGAAATAAAAGAGTTCCTCAAACTTTGATTCGACGGAGAGCCTGTTTGTATTCTGCCAAATCCTTAGGAAAAATGCATGGCACGAACAGCCTGACTACGAGGCATGAGTTTGTATTTATCTAGCAAGGACTGAGGGAATGTTTTCCTCTATCAAGAGGTCCAGTCCTTGATCAAAAGGCGGTCTTGATGACCTTAACAAGTCCTGCTTGACTGACACCTTGTGCGAGACGATAGACAGGCTGGAGGTCATCCTCGACTTGGGCTAAAGACCTTCATTCCTGTGAGGCTTGCCTTGGCACGATCCCACTTGCCAAAGACAGCCAAGGTTGCTCCTAGTTCAATCTTGTCAGCCAGGTAGGGTTGGTTGAAAGAAAGTTCACTGCAAAAACAACCTCTCCCTGTTTGAGACTAAAAGCGCAGGCGATTACGCTTAAAAACCATAATACTGAACACTGGCTGGTGTCACCACCTGACCAGACAGGACTGCCTTTCTCACCGTCTTCTAGTTCTAGCACCTGCTTGGTCTTTAAAATCTTCATAACGGAAAGGGAAAGTAGAGCAAGAGATCTTGCAGGTTTTCAATTCCTAGTTTGGCATATTTCTCTGCTGATTTTAGGTCCCACTCCTGGTAAGACATGCAAGGGTTGATGTAAATTCATGCTCTTCTCCTTTCCTTCTGTTTCTTAATAATATTCTCTCGGAACTCGATCACTGAGGAGACAAACCACCTCATAATTGATAGTTCCTCGGTAGACTGCTACATCTGTTGCAGTAATCTCTTATCACCGTCTGAGCCAATCAAAGTTACCTTGGTACCCAATGGGTAAAAGCTTAGGTAAGCGAATGGTGATTTGGTCCATGGATACACGCCCTACAATGGGGCACAATTGTCCATCCACCAGAACTGAGAAATTCTGCATGTCTCGTGTCCAACCATCTGCATAACCGATTGGCAAAGTGGCAATGACTTGCTCACTGTCTGCCTGATAAGTCGCTCCGTAGCCCATACAAGCTCCCAGCTCGAACTGTTTTTGACATGAACAATAGCTGTTTCTAAGGTCAAGGCTGGTTTTAGTTCATAAGGCAACTCCAAAACTTGTCCGCTTGGATTGAGACCATACATAGAATCTCCCATACGAACTGCATTAAAAATCGTTTCCGCATGCCATAGAGTCGTTGCGGAGTTACTCGCATGGACTAGTTCAGGGACTTCTTGCAAGCCTGCAATTATTCCCTTGAAACATTCCAACTGTTGGTTAAAGTAGCTATCTGACTCTTCATCTGCAGTTGCAAAAGTGGGTAAAGATCCCTCGACAGTAGGCACCATGGTTTCTTTGAGTATAGCTTTGAGCTTGTGCTACCTCACCAGTACTTCTAAAACCAATTCGCCCCATACCTGAGTCAATTTTAAGATGAACGGTTAAACCTGATAAGTCTGGCTCTGTGGCTATGAGTCTCTGGATCCATTCCAACCCAGCCACTGTCAAGGTTATATCAAAGTCCTTAGCCAATGAAAAGAGATTCAACCTCAGATACTCCCTAGAAATAAGAATCTTTCTTAGAGATTCCTGCCTGACGGAGTTCGATGGCTTTCATCAATATTTCGACACACAAAAAGCCATCGACATCATCCTGGATAGCTCTTGCAACAGCTATCGCTCCATGTCCATAGGCATTGGCTTTCACAACCGCCCATTTGAGGGTATCTTTAGGAATGTGTTCTCCCATCTGTTGGATATTGTAGCGAATAGCACTTAGGTCAATAGAGTGCCTTGGTTGGTCTATGTGGACTAGTTTTCATGATTTTTCCTCCAAAAATAACACTAGCTGTCACAAACTGTTCTGTATGGCTAATCGATAACCAAACATTTCCTGAAAAATGGGGATTTGCTGAAAGTAGGGAGCTCCCTTCTCATTGTTCAAGACTTCCAAATCCTGAAAGCCTAGCTTCCCAATTCCCGTTCCCATAGCCTTTGAGAAAGCCTCTTTAGCTGACCAACGACCAGCCAAATACTCGATCTGTCTACGACCTTTGAGACTGGTAAAAGCGCTCCATTTCCTTGTCTGTCAAGACACGCTGCACAAAAGCCTTCTCTTTTTTCAACTGCATTTTTGTATAGATGCTAATTCTTCGATATCGATTCCGTGTCCAACTATCATTTTTCATCAAAAGGAGTTGAGATTCCCCAACTCCATCCTTTTTCACTTATTTTGTTAAGGTAGAATAGATTTCTTCTACTAGAGCTACTGTGTTTTCCCAGCCCAAACATGGGTCTGTAATGGAACGTCCAAAGATTTCTGGCTGGTTTTGACGCCCATCTGCTAAGTAAGACTCGATCATGAAGCCTCGAACTGTCTTCTTAATCTTTCTCATTCCAGTCACGGTTGAGAAGAGTTTGGCGAACAATGCGAACTTGCTCCATATACTGTTTCCCTGAATTATCATGGTTGGTATCAATCATGATAAAGGGATTTTTCGAGCCCCATAGACTCGTAGCGATCCGATAGCATCTAAGAAGGGTTTCATAGTAGAAGTTCGGGTTCATTTTTCCCGTATTCATTCATAGCTCCACGAAGGATGACGTGAGCAAGGGAATTTCCTGAGGTTTCAACCTCTTGACCATGAAAGAGAAAGGTTTGTTTGTTTTGTGCTAGCATAGATGGCATTAAACATCACAGATAGGTTTCCCAGATGTTGGGTTCTTCATTCCCACTGGTGCATCAATTCCCTGAAGCTACAAAAACGGTGTTCTTGATCTTCTACTGAACGCGCACCCACTGCATGATAACTCACCAAGTCATCAACTAAGACGAGATTAGCTGGATAAAGCATTTCATCTGCTGTAGTCAATCCTGTTTCTGTAATCACTCGATAATGAAGCTGACGAACAGCCTGCAAACCATTAATCAAAGCTTGGGAGCTTTTAGAAGTATCTGGCTGATGAACCAAAGCCCTTGTAGCCATCTCCATTGGTACGTGGCTTTGCAGTGTAAACACGCATAACCATGAAAATCTTATCCGCCACTTTTTTCTGCAAGTCTGCTAAACGACGGGCATACTCAAGCACTGCTTCTTCATTATCAGACGAACAAGGCCCAATGACCAAAAGGATACGATCATCCTTACCTGAAAGGATATCTGCTAATTCTTGATCACGATTTTCCTTATGTTGCAAGGCTTTCTGCAGATAGCCGTGTTTCCGCCTTAATCGCTTCAATATCGATTTCTTGACCTTTCTCGATAAATGCCATATTATTCTCCTAGTCTTTGGTAGATTTCGCGAACAAGAGCTTCCGTATTTTCCCATCCTAGACATGGATCCGTGATAGATTTGCCAAAGACCTCAGGTTCATTTTGGCGACCGTCTTCTAGATAAGACTCAATCATGAAACCACGAACATATTTTTTAATCTTTTCATTCCAATCACGGTTAATTAAAGTCTGGCGAACGATACGAATCTGCTCCATATACTGTTTACCTGAGTTATCATGGTTGGTATCAATAATGATGAATGGATTCTCAAGTCCCATCTTTTCATACTGAGCAATAGTATCCATCAAATTATCGTAGTAGTAGTTAGGAATGTTCTTCCCGTACTCGTTAAGAGCTCCACGGAGAATAGCATGCGATAGAGGATTTCCAGTAGTTTCGACTTCTTTCCCTAGGAAAAGGAAACTTTGCTTTGTTTTGAGCTGCATAAATACCGTTGAACATGACATTGAGATTTCCAGAGGTTGGATTTTTAAAACCTGTCGAAAAATCTGCTCCACTAGCTACAAAACGGTGTTGTTGATCCTCAACTGAACGCGCACCAACTGCCATATAAGAAATCAAGTCATCTACCAAAGGAAGATTTTCTGGGTACAGCATTTCATCTGCTGTTGTCATACCTGTTTCAGAAATAACACGATAGTGCAGGTGACGAACTGCCTTGATTCCATTGATGAGACTTGGAGCTTTCTTTTGGCATTTGGTTGATGAATCAAGCCCTTATATCCATCACCATTAGTACGTGGTTTAGCAGTATAGACACGCATGACCATAAAGACGCGGTCTTTGACTTCTTCCTGAAAGTTTTGATAAACGCTTTAGCGTACTCAAGCACTGCTTCTTCATTGTCAGATGAGCATGGGGACCAATCACCAACAAAGATGCGTTGGTCTTCCCCACGAATAATAGCTTCTAAGCTCTTGATCACGTTGGAGTTTGTTCGCCAGTGATTTGTCCTTCTAGTTTAGATACACTACGAACTTCATCAATGTTTAATTTTAGGGACTTTCTAGCTGTAAATACCATTATCCATCTCCTTATAAAAGCAAACGGACGCCAAGCGAAAATTCACTTTTCACTAGGCATCCGCCTGAAAAATTAGTCATTCTTAACGTCGTTTACCGTGACAGTTTTTAAATTTCTTACCAGATCCACATGGGCATAAGTCATTACGTCTTACTTGACTGAGGTCCAAATCAGCTGGAAGATCTGTCTGTTGAGCAGCAATATTTCGAGTTGCTGTCGTACTGATATGATGCTCAGTTTGTGGTCGTTCTTGTTCATGAATTTGTGCTTTCATCATCAAGCGAGTCACATCAAACTCAATCGAACCAATCATATCATTAAACATACGGAAAGCCTTCCGCTTGATATTCCACGACAGGGTTGTTTTGGGCATAACCACGAAGACCAACAGCATTTCTCAACTGATCAAGGGCATCGATATGGTCTGTCCACTTTGTTATCTACAACACGTAGAATCAAGACTTTTCTGGAATTCTTTTCACAGCTTCTTCATCACGAAGTTTAGCAACTTGGCTATCGTAGACTTTCAATGCACGTTGGTATAGTTCATCCTTGATAGCTTGGTCTGACAAACCTTCTAGGTCTGAAAGTGAAATCGAATCTTCTGGAAGCAAGTTGTACTTGGCAAAGTTCAAGATTGCTTCAAGTTTTTCATCTTGTTTAGAACGAGCATGTCCCATCGACAATTCGTCCAATCGTACGGCGAATCATGGCGTGAATTTCAGGAGCCAAGTCACGTTCTGCAGTGATAACATCATAGCGTTGTGCGTAGATGATCTCACGTTGTTCACGCATGACGTCGTCATATTGGAGGACTTGTTTACGAGTATCGTAGTTATTTCCTTCAACACGTTTTTGCGCTGCTTCGACCTGACGTGTCAACATACGAGATTCGATGGCTTCGTCAGACATATTGAGACGTTCAAAGACACCTTTCAAACGTTCTGAACCAAAACGTTTCATCAAATCATCTTCGAGTGACAAGTAGAACTGTGATTCACCTGGGTCACCTTGACGACCTGAACGTCCACGAAGCTGGTTATCGATACGACGGCTCTCGTGACGTTCTGTACCGATGACACAAAGGCCACCAAGTTCACGAACCCCTTCACCAAGCTTAATATCGGTACCACGACCGGCCATGTTGGTTGCGATAGTGATCGCACCACGTTGACCAGCATTCATGATGATTTGCGCTTCTCTATAGTGGTTCTTAGCATTCAATACTTCGTGTGGGCACGCCTGCTTCAACCAATTTCTTAGAAAGAAAATCACTGGTTTCAACGGCAACAGTACCTACCAAGACTGGCTGACCTTTTTGGTAACGCGCCTTAACATCTTCTACTACAGCCTTGAATTTTGCATCGAGACTAGCGTAAAGAAGGTCTGAATGGTCGATACGTTGGATCGGACGGTTGGTAGGGAATTGGAATAACACGAATGTTGTAGATTTCGCGGAATTCTTCTTCTTCTGTTTTACCAGTACCCAGTCATACCTGCCAATTTTTTTATACATACGGAAAAGGTTTTGGTAGGTAATCGATGCTGATGTCTTGGTTTCATCTTGGATTGGCACACCTTCTTTAGCTTCAATCGCTTGGTGCAAACCATCAGAGTAACGACGACCTTCCATTGTACGACCTGTAAATTGGTCGACAATCAAGATTTCTTGTTCTTCGCTGACCACATAGTCAATATCAAGAATCATGATGTAGTTGGCACGAAGGGCGTTGTCGATAAAAGTGAGTCAAAGCCACATTTTCGATATCATAAAAGATTTTCTAGTTTGAAGAAAGCTTTCAGCCTTGTCAATACCAGAGTCAGACAAACCGATTGTCTTAGACTGAATATCAATGATATAGTCATCTTTATCCAAAGACTTCACAAAGTGGTCAGCCATATGGTAAAGTTGGCTTGTTTCAACTGCATTAGCTCCTGAAACGATCAATGGTGTACGAGCTTCGTCGATCAAGATAGAGTCAACCTCATCGACCAAGGCATAGTTGAGCGGACGTTGAACCATGTTCTCTGCACGAACAACCATGTTGTCACGAAGATAGTCGAAACCAATTTCTGAGTTCGTTGAGTATGTAATATCACAGAGATAAGCTTCTTTTTTCTCCATTGGAGATTTTGCAGCCAAGTTGATCCCTACTGACAAACCAAGCCATGAGTACAACTCACCCATTTCAGTGGCGTCACGTTCTGTAAGGTATTCGTTGACGGTAACTACGTGGACACCTTTTCCTGCAAGGGCATTAAGGTATACCGGCATTGTCGCTGTCAAGGTTTTCCCTTCACCTGTACGCATTTCTGGAACGTCACCGTGGTGAAGAACGATACCACCCATAACCTGAACCTTGTATGGGAAAAGTCCAAGAACACGCTTAGCTCCCTCACGTACAACCGCAAAGGCTTCGTACAAGAGTTGATCAAGGGTTTCACCATTTTGATAACGTTGCTTAAATTCTTCTGTCTTAGCTTGCAACTGCTCGTCTGTCAAAGCAGCCATTTCATCTTCGTATTTGAGGACTTTATCAGCCATCTTTTCTAAGCGACGAAGTTCCCTTTATCATTTTCGATGATTGTTTTTAATAAATTTGCCATTTTTTTTCCTTACTTTAAATTCTGAATATTTTTAGAATGTTCTTTTTTTATTGTAGCATATTCGCTAAATTTTTTTCAAGAAAGAATCCGTGTTTATACTAAGCTAAAAAAGGCTCATTTAGAGCCTTTTTTTGTAAATGTTCAAACTATTGCTAATCATTGATTTTCTTTTAGAAATTTCAAGCCTATTCTTTGGTTGTAGAATTACCAAAGTCAACCTTTGAGCTGTCTTAGCTTCTTCGCTTTCTTTTGAAAGGTTTCTGCCTCTTTAAAGTTCATCATATTAGCAAAGAGAACAGTTGGGAAAGCTTCTTAATTTTTTTGATTGTATTCTGTTGCCACTTTGTTGTAATCCTTGCGGGCTACAAAAGATACGATTTTCACTTCCAGCCAATTCCGTCATGAGTTGTTCCACATTTTGATTGCTCTTGAGTTCTGGATAGTTTTCTGTCAGCGATATCAAACGTGAAATAGCTGAACTCAACTCTCCTTGAGCCTCTTGATTTTTCTTTTTGAAGTTACGGAGCCATTTCCCAATTTTTGCACGAGCTTCCGCAATCTTGAGTAAAAGACCTCTGTCTCATGGTTCATTTGACCTTTTACGGACTCTACCAGATTTCCAATCAAGTCAGAACGACGTTGCAGAGCTGTCGCTACATTTGCTTGAGCTTGTTCTACCTTGGTTTGTTCAGAGACAAGTCCGTTATAAGTGCCTACTACTGAGCAACCGCCAAGCAAGATAATAGCCAGCAAAATGCTCAACACATAAAATGATTCCTTTATTTTTTTCATATCTAAACCTACTTATTTTCTTAATTTTTACACGAACATTACCAATCATCGGATGATCCACCGCCATCGAAGCCACCACCATCCCAGCTACTAGAGGAGTCTGATCCTGAGTCAGACCAAGATGAACCCTGAGTCGGATGAGTCACTAAACCACCATCATCCGTCAGAGGAATCTCCTCCTCGGCCACCGCCGCCTCCTCTAATAATAGCTATAAATACGATAATGAAATAAATGATTATCCCGACTCCGAACACATTGTCCATAGGGTCACTGTTCTTACGATGACTAGACGAGCTACTATTGCGACTCGATTTTTTTCCCACTGATGCTATCAGAATAACGTTTGATATCAGAGGATTCATCAGATGGAAATGTTCCACTTCCTCTATAAAACTGATTGTCCAAGCCTTTGGCAATCGCTAGAATTCCTTTACCATAGTCACCAGTTTTAAAATCTGTACGGCTGGCTGCCAAGATCTGCTTGGTTTGATAGTCCGTTATTCTAATGGCGGTGTTATTACTGGTTTCAATTCTTGATTTACGGTCTTGAACAGCTACTACAATGAGACTTCCAAAATTATCTCCTGAATAGCCAATCTTCCAAGCCCTGGCAGTTTCATTAGCCACCGTTTCAATGCTTTCTCCTTCCAGACTATCTACGATATAGACACCTATTTGAAGCTTTTCTGCCTTTTGACTATTGGATTCATTCAAATCACGAATCTGAGTAACTACTTCCTCTGTCAAATAATGATTTGGGTCATAGATACCATAGTCTGGTTTTTTTCAGGTGCAGTGAATGCTGATAGCAAGAAAAAAATGCCATCAGCAATCCAAGTAGACGCACCAAGAAAGGATTCTTTTAACAATCTATCTTTTTTTCATAATAACCTCCTTATGCAAGGAAAATTGTTTAGAGCATTATAGCATTTTGAATCTTACAAAGAAAGTACCTTTCCATTACAAAACCGTGACAAGGACTAGGAAAATGATGTTAATTTGATGACAGATTTAGATCTACGCTCTTGGTATCATCTACAAAAAAGAAGGTCTGTTAACCTTCTTCTTTTTATCATTTTATTTCCGTTTTCTTGCGATCAGATGGATTGGCGTTCCTTCAAAGACGAAGGCCTTGCGGATTTGATTTTCCAAGAAACGCAAGTAAGAGAAGTGCATCAGTTCTTCTTCGTTGACAAAAATCACAAAGGTCGGTGGTTTAGTTGCCACTTGAGTCGCATAGAAGATCTTGAGACGTTTCCCTTTGTCTGTCGGTGTTGGGTTGATGGCGATAGCATCCATAATGACATCATTCAAGACTGCTGATGGGATACGGGTATTTTGACTTTCGCTGATTTGTTTAATCATCTCAGGCAATTTGTGGAGACGTTGCTTGGTCAAGGCCGAAACAAAGATAATCGGTGCGTAAGGCAAGTATTGGAACTGCTCACGGATATCTTCTTCCCAGTTTTTCATGGTGTGGTTGTCTTTTTCAAGGGTATCCCACTTTTTGACCACGATAATCATCCCTTTACCAGCTTCGTGGGCAAATCCTGCGATACGCTTGTCGTACTCACGGATACCTTCTTCGGCATTGAGGACCATCAAGACTACATCTGAACGGTCAATAGCACGCATGGCACGCATGACTGAGTATTTCTCTGTGTTTTCATAGACTTTACCAGACTTACGCATACCAGCCGTATCAATCATGGTAAACTCTTGGCCATCCGCATCTGTAAAATGTGTATCAATGGCATCACGAGTTGTACCAGCAACAGGACTGGCAATCACGCGGTCTTCTCCCAAAATAGCATTGATCAAGCTAGATTTTCCGACATTCGGGCGACCAATCAAGCTGAATTTAATGACATCTGGATTTTCATCTTCGACTTCATGTGGAAGATTTTCGACGATGGCATCTAATACATCCCCTGTACCAATCCCGTGCACAGATGAAATTGGCAATGGTTCTCCCAATCCAAGAGCATAGAAATCATAGATATCATTTCGCATCTCTGGATTATCAACCTTGTTGACAGCGAGGATAACAGGTTTATGAGTTTTATATAGTTTACGTGCTACGTATTCGTCAGCATCTGTGATGCCTTCTTTTCCGGAAACTACAAAAACGATGACATCAGCTTCTTCCATGGCAATCTCTGCCTGGTGCTTGATTTGTTCCATAAACGGAGCATCAACATCATCAATCCCTCCAGTATCAATCATACTGAAAGAACGGTTAAGCCATTCACCAGTAGCATAGATACGGTCCCGTGTCACTCCTTCGACATCTTCTACGATTGAGATGCGTTCCCCTGCAATACGGTTAAACAGGGTTGATTTCCCAACATTGGGACGTCCTACGATGGCAACAGTTGGTAAGGCCATGTTTTCTCACTTTCTATAATAAGTTCTTTTAGTTCAAGATTTTCTCTAGTTGAGCTTGGTTCAGGCTGACCGAATTGCTCTGCAAGACGTTGACTCCAAGTGGTAGTCGCACGAGCTCCTGCATATTCGGTCTGCACACGGTCATAGGCTTCAATAGCCTCAGCTGTTTGTTCTTGGTATTCTTCCTCAAAAACAACATTCTCTAGTGGCAATCTTGGTTTTACATCATGTTTTTGGTTCGGCACACCGAGTGCAATCCCAAAAACTGGGTAGGTATAGTCAGGAAGCTTGAACAATTCTGCTAACTCAACAGATTTGTAACGCACCAAACCGATGATTACTCCACCATAGCCAAGGCTTTCTGCCGCAAGCAAGGTATTCTGTCCAGCCAAGGCTGCATCTACTGAAGTAATGAGGAGTCCTTCCACCCCTTTGAGGTTGGAAAGTATCGGTATGGAGACGAGCCCCTTTTTCTGCACGGTTTAAATCTCCTACAAAGAGGAGGAAGGCGGCAGACTGACGAATCGCTTCCTGAGGAACCAGCTCAAAAAGAGCATCTTTCTTTTCTTGACTTCTGACTAGAATCACAGAATAAGATTGGAAATTTTTCCAAGAAGAAGCCATTTGGGCAGCTGATAAAATCTCATTCAAGTCCTCTTGAGGGATCGCTTCTTCTTTAAATCTGCGAACTGAGGTATGAGATTTCATTAATGTGATTGTTTCACTCATCGACGATTTTTCTCCTTCTAGTCTGTGTTTCTTCTGCTAAATAACGGATACGCTCCATAACGCGTCTAGCTTCCCATGTTTCATCGTTTCCGTTCTTGCCTTTAGCAAAATGTTTTTCCAAATCTTCAAAAATTGAAATTTGAGGTAAAGAAGGTTGGCAAATCTTCCTGCATACGATATTGGAGAACGACTTGCAAGACTTCATCACGAATCCCAAGGCGTTGATTGCTCGGCGCCAATATCATCCAAAAATCAAGACTTCTGCTTGCTTGATTTCATCCACCAAATTCTTAACACTCCCATCTCCAATAGCATTTTTGACATCAATAACAAAGCTAGGATAGTGAAGAAGGGTTGATGAAACCCCACGTTTTTCTGACAAATCATGGGCTAGGGCAGCCACCATAAAGCTCTTTCCAACTCCAAAGTCTCCATAGAGATAGAGACCTTTACGGACTTCTGGATATTGCTCAACAAAGGTAAAGAGCTTTTCAAAAACTGGCAAACGTCCCAAATCATCCAAATCAACTTGAGCCAAACTAGCTTTTTTAAGACTAGCTGGAAGATTAATCAGTCTGAGACGGTTCTTGATAGCCGCTTCTTTCTCAGCCGCAATCAGTTCCGGAGTTTCCTCATAGGATACATCTGCGTAACCATGATTCATAACTAGAATTGGCTTATAACCACGCGCGATATAGTCGATATCTCCACGAAGAAACTTATCTCGCTCGGTGATGTATTGGTTAAACTTAGAGATACTACGATTCAATTCCTCTTGACTGAGAGATTCCTTCTGGATAAAAGCCGCAACATCAGGGTCTTTTACAATTTGCTGAACCAGGTCCTGGTATTGAAAACGGCTGGGATGACCTTTAAGCACATCTCCTACACTTTCCATCTAGTCTCCTCCTTTTCCTAATCGATCTAACATTTCTTTTTTCTTACGTTCTAACTCCAAGCGAGTTTCTTCGCTGGTTTCATTTTTATATTCTGGATTACTCCATTTTGGGACATTGCTTTTGGCTTGGCTTGGCTTCGCTGGTTTTTGTTCTTGCCCCTTTTGATTCTTCTCTCTGATTCGAAGCACAGCTTCCTCAGCAGAACGAATCTTGTTATAAGAGTAATCATTGGCCACTTTCATGGCATATTTTTCATTGAGATTGGCCGAATCAACCTTATTGAAGGTCAAGAGTATAACGACATTGATGACTTCATCAAGCAAGCCCAAGTCCGCCATCTGTTTTAGCAAATCACGTTCGGCTTGGATAATTCCAGCATTTCGGGTTTGTTTGATCCCCGCTAAAAATTGCAAGGCAGTTTTGCTTTTAGCTTCTCGGATAATGGCCGCTTCTTGGGGACTAAAGTCCGATGAAACAGACTCTTGTGCTAATTTTTCACGCATACGTTTGACAGAAATAACTTGTGAAACAGCTGTTCCTTTAGCTAGTTGATAGGTTTCAAACCAGGTCCATTTTTTCTCATCAGCAATTTTAAATAACTCCAAGACATCTGACTGTTCATCTTGGAAACGGAGATTATCTCTCGCCATGAGCTGACGAAAATGCTCCAAATCAAAATCATTTTTAAAATCAGCTGTACTGGTGTCTCATCATGACTAGCCAATTCTTCTATCTCTGGAAAGGCCTGACTCAAAGGAACAGTCAAAGGCTCTCCGCCTGCCTGCTCTTGGCGCAAATCAGAAACTGCTGGCTCACCGATTTTTTTCTCCAATAAGGTACGATAAACCGTATGACGCAAGAAATCTGAGCTAGAAAGCGTTGGATGAATAGCAAGTTCATAGCTGTCACCCTTTTGATAGAGGGTAAGCAAATTGAAGGCTGATAAGATTTTAAAAGCCTTTAACAGCCTGTCCATCCCAAAATTGAGATGATTGAGGATAGCTGCAAACAGGTGTTCCTTTTGTCCATCATCCCAAAAAGCTAAGGTATAAAGGTAAAGACTCAGCGCATCCTGACCGATAATCGGGAGGTAGCACTGCACCAAAGTTGTGGGATCTTGCGACACCCGATTATTCTTTAGAAAAGAAAAACGATCATTAGGCTTCATTTATTTTTCCTTTTTCTTCTTTGAAGATTGCGTAATTTGTTTGAGAAGATTTTCGAGCTCACTCACGTCCTTAAAGCTACGATAGACACTAGCAAAACGAACGTATGTGATTTCGTCGAGTTCAGCTAGCTCTTCCATGACGAGAGAACCAATATCTTCACTTTGAATTTCATTATCATTGCGACTGAGGAGTTTTTGTTCGATACGATTGACAACCATACCAATCTCATCACTAGACACCGGACGTTTTTGAGCCGAACGAATAATTCCGTTAAAGATTTTATCCCTGGAGAACTGCTCCCGTGTGCCATCCTTTTTGACCACAACCAGCGTTCTCTCTTCTACACGTTCATAGGTCGTAAAACGATGCTGACATTCTTCACACTCACGTCTTCTTCTAATCGTATTTCCTTCTTCAGCCTGACGGCTATCGATAACACTTGATTTAGTAGCGCCACATTTTGGACAACGCATGCCTTCCCCTCCTTGTCGTTTTCTTTTCATTATACCATTTTTTGAGCAATTCCCAAAATAATTCTCCTTTTGGCTTGACAAGTTTTTTGTTTAGTTGTATTATTTAAGTGATACAAAAAGAAGTTGTAGAAAGGAGACCGTGATGTCCTGGACATTTGATAACAATAAACCCATTTATTTGCAGATAATGGATAAGATCAAACTGCAAATCGTTTCCCATAAACTAGAACCCAACCAACAACTGCCAACTGTCAGAGAACTGGCTAACGAGGCTGGCGTCAATCCTAATACCATCCAACGTGCCCTATCAGATCTAGAAAGAGAAGGCTTTCGTATACACCAAGCGGACTGCAGGTCGTTTTGTCACCGAGGACTTGGACCTAATCCTCCAATCCCGGAAGCAACTATCAGAAGAACAGATGCAGCAATTTGTAACAGGCATGGTAGAATTTGGCTATGAAAAAGAAGAACTACCAACTGTTTTGAGAGATTATATTGAAGGAGTTTAGACTATGACCTTGTTAACGTTTGAAAATGTTTCAAAAATTCTATGGAGCAAGCCCTGCTCTTGCAAAATGTTTCCCTTGAAATCCCGGCAGGAAAGATTGTGGGTCTCCTTGGTCCAAATGGTTCCGGAAAAACAACCCTGATTAAACTAATCAACGGTTTACTCCAACCAGAGCAAGGGCGTATCCTCATCAATGGCATGGAACCAAGCCCAGCAACTAAGGCTATCGTTTCTTATCTACCTGATACGACCTATCTCAACGAACAGATGAAGGTCAAAGAAGCTCTTACCTTTTTCAAGACCTTCTATAAAGATTTTCAATCTGGAACGTGCTCAAGGTCTTCTTCGTGACCTTGGTATCGATGAGAATAGCCGTTTCAAGAAACTCTCAAAAGGGAACAAAGAAAAAGTTCAGTTGATTCTGGTCATGAGTCGTGATGCTCGTCTATACGTCCTTGATGAACCAATCGGTGGTGTCGATCCTGCGGCTCGTGACTATATCTTGAACACCATCATCAACAACTACTCTCCAACTTCGACTGTCTTGATTTCAACTCACTTGATTTCAGATATCGAACCAATCTTGGATGAGATTGTCTTCCTCAAGGATGGAAAAAGTTGTCCGTCAAGGAAATGTAGATGATATTCGCTACGAATCAGGAGAGTCTATCGACCAGCTCTTCCGTCACGAATTCAAAGCCTAGTTAAAGGAGATTCTTATGTTTTGGAATTTAGTTCGTTATGAATTTAAAAATGTCAACAAATGGTTTTTAGCCCTCTATGCTGCTGTACTATCCCTCATCTGTCATCATAGGAATTCAGGGCAGCACCCTCTCAAGCACCTATTATCAAGACAAGGGCGTTGTCATGTTAGTATTTCTATCTCTGGTTTTTTTGGGGGTCTGGTTATTACTTTGAGTATCTCAACCCTGATTTTGATTATTCAACGGTTTAAAGGGAAGCGTTTATGATCGTCATGGCTATCTAACCCTCACCCTGCCAGTATCTGAACACCAGATCCTCTCCGCTAAACTTCTTGGAGCCTTTTGTTTGGTCTTTTGGCAAGTACAGTGGTTTTTCCTTTTTTTGAGTCTTTACATCATCATGTCCATGATTCAACCAGACGTCTTCATATCCAACGTTGCCGAGTTTATTCTCAAAAAAATTATCGAGATGATTTCTGGTTAGCCTTGATTTCCTATATCGTTTAACACTCTTTGCAAGTATCCTTTGTATCTACTTTTCTATCTCTATCGGTCAACTCTTTAATGAATACCGTACAGCTCTTGCAGTTGTCGCCTACATCGCTATCCAAATAGTCCTTGGTTTTATCACCCTAAATCTTCGCATCGATTTCGACTACAATTGGGTATTATCCTTTGAAATTTTCAAAGACTTAATCCTTAGCGTCGGCTTCTATCTCGGAACCTACTATATTTTAAAGAACAAAGTAAACTTACAATAATGAATGAAGCCCCTAGCAAATAAAGATAGGGGCTTCTTTTACACAAAGAAATATAACATTATTATTTTTTTAACTCAATATCAAACCTGCTACGATGGGACTGACAAATACGTAGAGAATACCGGTGACACCGATAGCTAGGCCTCCCATAGCCCCCTGCAACAGCTCCATAGCGAAAAAGCTGTTCCCAGTCCCAACTGCGTGACCAGTTCCTCCAAGAGCAAGACCAACAGCTACTGGGTCGTCAATCTTTAGCCATTTTAAAAGTGTTGGTCCAATAACGCTAGTCAAAATGCCAGTTGCTACCACAACTACCAAAGTGATCGTCGCTATCCCTTGTAGCTTATCCGTAATTCCAACTGCCATGGCCGTCGTTACAGACTTTGGGAAAAAGCGAAATCGCCAAGAAGAAATCCATACCGAAAAAAATTTTTGCAACTAAAGCTGTAAAAACTGTATTTTACAACAACAGCAAGGAAACTACTGAGTAGAATACTTCTAACATGGTGTTTCATGAGGTGAAAAACTCTTATAAAGAGGAATTCCTAGAGCCACTGTTGAGGGAACAATCAAGTTATTGAGGTAGACCCCACCTTGATAATAGGCAGCATAAGAAATACCAGTCAGTTTTAGAAAAAGCAATGATAAATAAAGTTGCTAGCAGTAAAGGGAGTGGTCAGAGGATGAGGGTACCGTCTAAAGATAATCATGCCTCCAAGATAAGCCAAAAATAGACAAGGCTATCCCAAAAAAAGTGGATTGGATACAAATTCGCTCATTTGGCACCTCTTTCTTCGTAATCTCCTTCATAACGCTTTTTTTGATAAACTGAACGACCAGCGCAATCAAGATAATATTGATGACTGCTGCAAAAAAGACAATCAAGACAATGGGCAATAAATAGGGAGCAATCACATCAAATTTCTCCATAATCCCAACTGCAGGAGGTAGAAAGAGGATAGTCATATTAGCTAGGAGAAAATTCCCAACCATGTTGACATGACGTACCCGCAACCACTTGAACTGCAAGGCTAAAAAAATAAAAATAATCAAACCGATAATGCTTCCAGGAATAGGCAAATGGAAAAAGCTAGAGATTCCCTCACCAATCAGTGAAATGACAAAGAGAATCATTAACTGAACATATAATTTCATCGTTTACTCCACAAATAGACTTTCTGCATACCAGTTTACTCTTTTTTCAGAAAATTTCAAGGAAATACACAAGAAACATCCTTCTTGCTATCTATTCCAAAAAGTTGTATACTAATTGCGTGCGCAAGCATCTCAGATAGGCAAATCTGTTTATAACTACCATATAGAAAGGAGATTGATATGACTTACTTAGAAAAATGGTTTGACTTCAACCGCCGACAAGTAGAGCTAGAAGCTCTTTTAGAGCAAACGATTGCTGAGCAGAGTGACCAAAGCCTAACGCTCAAAGAATTCTATCTCTTGCACTTTTTAAATCAGGCTCAAGAAAAATCTTTGAGACAGATTGACCTGCCGGACAAACTCCATCTGAGTCCAAGCGCAGTATCACGAATGGTGGCACGCCTAGAAGCCAAAAACTGCGCTTTACTTAGTCGGAGATGTTGTGACCAGGATAAGCGCGCTAGTTTTATCTGCCTCACTAAGGAGGGTCAGACAACTCTTGCCTATCTACAAAAAAAGCTGTAGAAGAGAGCCTTGAAACAAAAAGCAAGTTGGCTTTCCTAAAAATTTTTTTACAAAAAAACTTGCGTGCGCAAGCAATTTTCTTGACATTCCTTTTTCCAAGGAGTAAAATGAAGATATGATTTAGCAAAGGAGAATCCTATGATTGAAATCACTTATCTTGATGCCAGCAAGCAAGAGAGAACCATGACCTTCGAGTCATACGAAGAATTTGAACGTTCTCAACATGCCTGCCTGATTGGTGTCGCAGACTACTACCCTGTCCAAAAAGTAACCTACAAGGGACATGATTTGGACTACCATGGGACTTATGGAGATGTTTTCTTCTATCTCATGAAACAAGATTTAAGCCAATATAATTAAAAAGGAGAAATACTATGGCAAAAGCAATTACAGATGCAACATTTGAACAAGAAACTAAAGACGGATTGGTCTTGGTAGACTTCTGGGCAACTTGGTGTGGTCCATGTCGTATGCAAGGTCCAATCTTGGACAAATTGTCTGAAGAACTTTCAGAAGATGTCTTGAAGATCGTTAAAATGGATGTTGATGAAAATCCAAACACAGCTCGTGCATTTGGTATCATGTCTATCCCTACTCTTCTCTTCAAGAAAGATGGACAAGTTGTTAAACAAGTGGCTGGTGTTCACACAGCAGAACAAATCAAAGCCATCGTTGCTGAATTAAGCTAATCAAAGGAGAGACCAAGTGCATTCATTTGGTCTCTTTTTTCTTGCCCTTTGCCATTTTTCAAAAAATATGCTAGACTGTAACTAGAATATTACGATGTTTGGGACATGCCATCGCTAAAAAAAACCTCTACTTGGTATTTTTTAGCTCCCTCTAGGGAGCTTTTTGCGTGCTCTGAACATTTCCCATTTTTGGAAGGAGTACTATGAAACGTCAATCAGCCTTGGTCGTCTTTAGTGGCGGTCAAGATTCAACAACCTGCCTTTTCTGGGCCAAGCAACACTATGAAAGGGTCGAAGCCGTTACCTTTGCCTACGGTCAACGCCACCATTTAGAAATTCAAGTGGCCAAAGAAATCGCTGAGGAACAAGGAATTCGTCATCATATCCTAGATATGTCTCTGCTAGGACAAATTACTGAAAATGCCTTGACTTCAGATTTAGAAATTGAGCAAAAAGAAGGAGAGGTTCCTAATACTTTCGTTGACGGTCGCAATCATCTCTTTCTGTCCTTTGCGGCAGTCCTTGCCAAGCAGCGTGGAATTACGGATATCGTGACAGGAGTGTGCGAAACAGACTTCTCAGGTTATCCTGACTGTCGGGATGTCTTTGTCAAATCACTCAATGTCACGCTCAACCTTGCTATGGATTACGACTTTGTGATCCAAACGCCTCTCATGTGGCTGAGACAAGGCTGAAACTTGGGGAATTAGCTGACCAACTTGGTGCCTTTGACTACGTTCGTGAGAAGACCTTGACCTGCTACAATGGGATTATCGGTACTGGTTGTGGAGATTGTCCTGCCTGCCATCTACGCCAACATGGTTTAGAGGTTTATCTCTCTCAGAAAGGAGAGGCCTGATGTTTTTTGCCCCAAAAGAAATCAAACAAGAAACTGGGGAATCTCTTGTCTACAATCCTCACAGAACCTTAGTCTCAAAAAGAATTTACCTTCGATGCTGCCCACCACCTCTTTCACTATGAAGGAAAAGTGCAAATCTCTACACGGTCACACCTATCATCTGCAAATCGCTGTCAGTGGATTTTTAGATGATAGAGGTATGACCCTACGATTTCGGAGACATCAAAGCTATCTACAAGGACTACTTAGAGCCCCACTTGGATCATCGCTATCTCAATGAAACCCCTGCCCTACATGAATACGACTGCTGAAAAATATGGTTTACTGGATTTTTCCAAACCATGAGCCAAGAGTTGCCAGACGAGCGCGGTCTCCGTTTGGAATATGTTCGCCTCTATGAAACTCCGACTGCCTTTGCAGAGTTTAGACGGGAGTGGTTAGATGACTAAGGAACGTGTCCTCAAACTACCAGTTCTAGAAATTTTTGGGCCTACCTTTCAAGGTGAAGGTCGTGCTATTGGCCAGAAAAACCATGTTTGTCCGCACTGCTGGTTGCGACTACCACTGCGACTGGTGCGATTCCGCCTTTACTTGGGACGGTTCTGAAAAAAACCAACTCGTATGACAGCTGATGAAGTAATCGCTGAGTTAGACAAACTAGGAAGCTATGACTATGTCACCCTATCTGGTGGAAATCCTGCTATCCTAGCAGCCAATATGGCTGAACTTGTCACCAAACTCAAGGAACGTGGGTGTCACTCTGGCTGTTGAGACCCAAGGGATCCCGCTGGCAAACATTGGTTAAAAAGATATCGACCAAGTCACTCTGAGTCCTAAGCCTCCTTCCTCCAAGATGGAAGTCAACTTTGAGACCTTGGACTTTATCGTTTCCCAACTAGACCCAGACAAAGTAACCTTTAAAAATCCCTGTCTTTGATGATGCAGATCTAGCCTTTGCCAAAAGGTATTCAAGAACGCTACCAACCAGATGTCCTCTTCTTATCGGCAGGAAATCCTGAACCCAAGGCTACAGGCAATATTGTCCAAGACCAACTGGACCGCCTCAAAGAACTCTGGGAACGTGTCGCTGCCGACGATAGCTGGGGCAATGTCCGCGTCCTTCCTCAACTCCATACCCTCCTCTACGACAACCAACGTGGTGTTTAAGATTAGAAAAGAAAAAAATCATGTCACAACAAGAAGAAATGAAAAACCCTCAGCCTCCTCGGCAACAAAGAAACCAACTACATTTTCGAATATCAACCCGAAGTCCTCGAATCCTTTGACAATCGTCATGTGGAAAATGACTATTTCATCAAGTTCAACTGCCCTGAATTTACCTCACTTTGTCCCATCACTGCTCAGCCAGACTTTGCAACTATTTATATTTCCTACATTCCTGACAAGCTCTGTGTCGAGTCAAAAGTCCCTCAAACTCTACCTCTTTAGCTACCGAAACCATGGAGATTTTTCATGAAAAACTGTATCAACACTATCGGGAAAGATTTGGTCAACTTGCTAGACCCTCGCTATTTAGAAGTCTGGGGAAAATTTACACCTCGCGGTGGCATTTCAATCGACCCCTACTACAACTACGGTAGACCTGGAACCAAGTATGAAGGATTGGCAGAACAACGCCTCTTCCAACATGACCTCTATCCAGAGAAAATTGACAACCGTTAAACTCATACTCAATGAAAATCAAAAAGCATACTAGGAAGCTAGCCGCAGGTTGCTCAAAGCACTGCTTTGAGGTTGTGGATAAGACTGACGAAGTCAGCTCAAAACACTGTTTTGAGGTTGCAGATAGAGCTGACGTGGTTTGAAGAGATTTTCGAAGAGTATCATACGAAAAAGCCCTGTTCCTCAAGATGAGAAGCAAGGCTTTTTAAGTTTCAATTATTCTTCAGTTCCAAGAAAGTTTTTAGCAACAAGAGCTGCAAGAACTCCACCAACGATTGGTGCAAGGATGAAAATCCAAACTTGTTGAAGAGCTGCGCCACCTACCAAAGACAGCAGGTGCCAAGCTACGAGCTGGATTAACTGAAAGTCCAGTAATGTTCAATCCCACAAGGATCATAGCTGTCAATGACAAACCGATCACCAAACCAGCGATTGCGCCATTCCCTTTGCTTGCTGAAGTTACAGTCATGATCACCAAAACAAACAAGAAGGTTGCGATTGTTTCAAACAAGAAACCACCAAAGACAGTTACACCGTTTGCCAAGGCATTTTCACCAAGACTTGCAGTTGACATACCTGAATTTGCCAAGAGGAAGAATACAGATCCTGATGCAAGAAAGCACCGACTACTTGACCAAGGATGTAGTTTACAAGCTCTGAAGATGACAAACGTTTGTTCACAAACATAGCGATAGAAACAGCTGGGTTCAAGTGAGCACCTGAAACAGTTCCGATTGAGAAAGCTGCGACTACGATTGCCAAACCAAAGGCAAGAGCAATTCCAAGGTGTCCAAGACCTTCAACACCATTTCCAAAAACAACAGCTCCTGTTCCGATGAACACAAGCATAAAAAGTACCGATTAATTCAGCAACAAATTTTTTCATATTAAGTCTCCTTTTTTCAAACTATGTATTAGTCTATCAGAAGAAGGAAAGGGTTTCAAGAAAAGTGCTTGGAAAATATCGTGCGCTTTCCCCTTTACGCGATAGTTTTATTTTTTTCTAACTCTAAATCTCACACAGGAAAGTTTTCGATTATTTTGATCTTGAAAAATATTCATTTTTCCAAAAACCAGTCTTTGTTTGACACTAATTTCACAAAGGTATATACTAAAAAGCGATAGGACTTCTTTTAGAAGTCTATCACAACTCACTTATAACCCTTTGCTGTTCTTTTATGAACGTTGAAATGGTATCACGGATACCAAAGGAGGAATCATATGTCTAAAGTAGCTATTGTTACAGGTGCAGGTCAAGGAATCGGTTTTGCAATCGCAAAACGCTTGGTCCAAGATGGTTTTAAGGTTGGGGTATTAGACTACAATGCTGAAACAGCTGAAAAAGCAGTTGCTGAATTGTCAGCAGAGAATGCTTTAGCTGTTGTGGCTGATGTGTCTAAACAAGCAGAGGTTGCTGCAGCTTTCCAAAAAGTTGTAGACCATTTCGGAGACTTGAACGTTGTGGTAAACAACGCTGGAGTCGCTCCGACTACACCTCTAGATACGATTACAGAAGAACAGTTCAATCGTACCTTTGCTATTAACGTCGGTGGGGTAATCTGGGGAGCACAAGCTGCTCAAGCTCAATTCAAAGCACTTGGTCACGGTGGTAAAATCATCAACGCTACTTCTCAAGCAGGTGTTGTTGGAAATCCAAACTTGACTGTTTATGGTGGTACAAAATTCGCTGTTCGTGGTATTACTCAAACATTGGCACGTGACTTAGCTGATTCAGGTATCACTGTTAATGCGTATGCTCCAGGTATCGTTAAAACACCAATGATGTATGATATCGCTCACGAAGTTGGGAAAAATGCAGGAAAAGACGACGAATGGGGTATGCAAACATTCGCAAAAGATATTACATTGAAACGCCTATCTGAGCCAGAAGATGTCGCTGCAGCGGTTAGCTTCCTTGCTGGACCAGATTCAAACTACATTACAGGTCAAACCATTATCGTCGATGGTGGTATGCAATTCCATTAAGATAAAAAAATAAAGAGGTTGGAAAATAATCCAACCTCTTTTATCATCTCTATGATTCCAATTTCCAGAGTCATTTTGTGTTAGTTAAACTAATCTTTCATCAAGACTAGGAATACTCTCTGCTCTAAATAGTGTGATTTGCCCTGTTTTAATAGAGCACAAGATTAGGAACAGTTTGGATATCCATTTTTTCTGCGAAATCATCAAAAAATTAAAAATTCCCATTGCCATTATGGATTCGCTTATTTACTCTTTCGCGCGCCATTTCAAGAGCATAAAAAATCACCTTTTCTAGGTGATTTTTTCATAGTCTCTTATTTTTCCAATTCTAGCAAAACACTAATAGCTGATAGGGCATAAAGCGGTGCTGTTTCTGCTCGCAAAATTCGAGGACCAAGTCCTGCTAGAACTGCTCCTTTAGCTTCAAAAGATTCAATTTCTGCAGGTGAGAGACCTCCTTCTGGACCAAAGATAAAGAGCAGTTTGGCTCCCTTTTCAAGCTCAGCAACTGCTTGTATAAGTGCAGCTGATTCTCCTTCTTTAGCTGACTCTTCATAAGCCACCACAATAGAATCAAACTGATCCAGTTGGGCTAGAAAGTCTGCCTTTTTCTCAAAAAGGGTAATACTTGGGACTAGATTCCGCTTGCTTTGTTCTGCTGCTCCAAGGGCGATTTTTTCTAGCTTCTCAACCTTTTTGCCCAATTTCTTGCCGTCCCATTTGGCGACTGACCAGTCTGCAGGAAAGGCCCAGATTTGGCTTGCACCCAGTTCCGTCACTTTTTGAGTGATAAACTCGAGCTTGTCTCCCTTAGGGAAGCCTGATGCGATGGTCGCTTGGACTGGCAGTTCCACATTGTCAGCCAATTCCTCAACCAGCTCCAATCGACGTGCTTCCACATTGACCACGCGCGCCAAGCGCTTAATCCCATCATCAAAAACTAAGGTAACCTGGTCCTCTTCTTTCAAACGCATGACCTGAAACATGTGCTTGCTGGTCTCCTTATCCTCGATAGTGACAGGTGAGCTAGCCAAACCTTTTACAAAATACTGTTGCATGCTAGCCTCCAATCACACCAGAAATATCCTTGGTTTTCTTGAAGACACAGGCATTCCACTCCCCTTGGATCATGTGGGTTTCAAGGAAAAATCCAGCTGCTTCTGCTGACTCACGCACCATGTTCCACTTGTCCTTAATAATGCCACTCATGATCAGGTAGCCTTCATCCTTGACCAAGCGATGAGCATCATCCGTCATTTGAATGAGGATATCTGCCAAGATATTAGCCACGATGACGTCTGCCTCAATCTCCACGCCTTTAAGCAAATCGCCTGGGGCCACATGGATATTTTCCATGCCAGGATTGAGCTCAATATTTTCCTGAGCGACTCGAACCGCTACATCATCTAGGTCATAGGCGAAAATTTCCTTGGCACCTAGGAGAGAGCTAGCAATAGAAAGAACCCCTGAACCAGTCCCTACATCTAGCACTGTTTCGCCACCACGAAGGACCTGCTCTAAGGCAAAAAGACTCATCTTAGTCGTCGGGTGTGTTCCAGTCCCAAAGGCCATACCAGGATCCAGCTTGATAATCTTTTCTCCCGCTGTTGCTTCATAGTCCGTCCATGATGGCACAATGGTCAAGTCATGAGTGATACGAGCAGGTTCATAGTATTTCTTCCAGTTGTCTGCCCAGTCTTCCTCAGCCAAGGCAGTCGTCCCAATCTTGACCTCTCCCAAATCCATAAAGTCGGTCAATTCTGCTAAGCGAGCCTGCAAGTCCGCTTCTACTACTGCTACATCAACCGTTTCAGGGTAGTAGGCCGTGACCACGATTTCTTCTTGTTGCTCGACCTCAGGGAAAATTTCACCGAAACGATTGACGTTGCCCACATAGTCCATACTGTCTTCAATCGCAACACCCTGGGCACCCAGCTCAATCAAGAGATTAGAGACTAACTCCTCTCCCTCACGCTTAACCGTTACTTTTAACTCTTGCCATGTTTCCATTTTGTATTTTCCTTATTCTTCTTAAATTCTTCAATCACATCTGTATAGTGTTCTTTCATTGCGCTATGAATCTGCTGTTTAAAAAAATACCAAACATAAGATAATAAACAAATAGAACAATTCCTGCAAGCAGTAGCAAAAATAAAAAATGTACTGAAAGAGGCAGTACGAGACCTCTACCACTCAGTAAGGGTAAAACAAGCATTAATCCCCAAATAACAGCCATAGAGATCCCAGCTACTTTCGTACCACTTTCTCTCTGCTTCTTTAGCTTTAAATATTCCATATAAATAAATGCAGCTTCTTCCCTAGAGTATTGTCCAGTTTTTAGTTTGCGTTTAACTTCCTTGTTTAACGTCGTTGTTGCAATTGCAAAAATCATTTTACTTCCTCCAAATAATCCCTCAATCTCCCCTGTAGCTGAGGCACTGCTTGTTTAGCATTGAGAAATTCCTCAATGCTCATCAGTTTGTAATCCTGACCTTCATCTCCAAAGGTGATACTGTCAAACTGATCCTGATTTAACTGACCGACCATAAATACTGACTGTCTGCCTTCATAGAGCATGCTGGGATAGACCTTACTCCAAAGCAGGCAATCTTCGGTCAAGTGAATGCCTAGTTCCTCATAAACTTCACGCGCCGCGCATTCAAATGGGCTTTCGTCCTCCTCACAGCCACCACCCGGCAACTCCCACATGTTGGGCCAAGGGATAGTCGTTTTTTCATCGCGTAGTATGGTTTAAATCCTATCACCACAAAATAAGGCAATCTTGCAGCCAGAAAAATTTTAAAAATGTTATATCAAAATTCAAAAACGGTCATCACTATATAACCCCTTTTCAGAATAAATATATATATGAATCACTTTCTAAAAAAATAAAAATCTATATATTATTACTTACATAAATTTAAGGAGACTCACTAAAAAGCAAGCCCCTATTTTACACAATTCCTTTCAACTTAGCAAATCTTCAACTTCATGCTTCTTACAGTAATGATCTATATCATGAATCGCATCATGTTTAATAGAGTCAATTTTATCATATAAAAAGCTTAAAAAAATTATCTCCCGAACTTAATTTTTTTCGAAGTCATTAATATTAAAATCCAATATTAAAATGTTATCCTTTAAAAAATCTTCTTTACTAAGCCTGTTGCATCTTTCCAACCACTTCGGTAAATCCTTCATAAGAAAAAAATAACTCCAAACTTACATCCCTGATTTCTCAACAAAGAGTGAAACTTTCCTATCCAAGTGACGGATACTTTCTTGTTATAATTCTTACACTCAAATATAATATCTGTATCAATACTTAAGAATTGACAGAATAATTTTTTTAGCCCCTATCTTGGTTCTCAGCAATAGATCAATTTCATTTGTATGTGTCCTTAAATTTGGGAACACTTCAAAAAAATCAGTACTCTCTGCTAAAAATACGACCAGTTCCTCCAGCGCTCCACCTTTTATGAATGATTTACTATTACTTCTGTTTTTCACCTTTAAATTTATTAAGTTTCTTTATATACTCTTCCAGTTTCTTGTCTCTTAAAGTTAATTCTTTGAAAATATCCTCAGGTTCTAGAGAAAGTAGATAGCTTAATGCTTCTTTAACTTCAACTTCCATAATCTTTTTAACCTCGTATATAACATACAGATTATCTTTTAGTGGAAATTCCTCGCTACATTCTTTTACATGTAATCTCGTTAGGAAGGTTAATATAACTTATACCCTTAAAAACTTCCTTATAATTGTTATCATCTGGACATCTAAATTCAAATAATCTATCAAGAATCCCTTTCTTTTTCAAGTCTATTTAATAAAATAAACGCTTGATCAATACTTATATCTAGTTTTCTAGCTACTGCACCAGGATACATATAAATTTTATTTTCATCTCGAAAAATAAGGCTCCAATAATCCAATCATCTGTAATTCATTATATGTACTAGATTCATCTACCACTTTCTCTATATTTTTCAATAATATATTTGGTAACATAGTTCATCCCCTCAATGCCTCTTCCATTTGTATAATACTCCATTAGAGTAAAAATCATTAGAATTATCACTTAACAAATTAACGAAATTAAATTTCACTTGAATCACTCTACGTTTAATCTCATTAGGCCATCTAAGAGATCGCCAAGGTAGCTCAGAAGTTTCTTCTGTATCTTTTATGAAATCCTCAAGTAATTGTTTAATTTGTTGGCATTCCTCATTCGCTTCAAACAAATCCGAATTGTCTTTAATAATTGCATCTAACTCTCCAAGTATCGGCAAAACCGTTTCATCCGAACTTTGAGAACTATTAAGAGTTGCATCTCCACCATTTGCTAGTTGCATTTTTTGAGAGCTAACTTTTACATTGCCATCATTTTCAGCGATAAAATTAACTGTTTGATCTAAAGGCATAGCGTCAAGATTTACAGCAAACTTAGATTCAATATCCCTTCTAATCTCAGAAATTCTTTCATTATAAAAATCGCTTTCATCGTTTCGTAAAAATCTTGAAATTGTATGCACTCTTGTTTCAATAACATTATATTCTGGATAATAGACTGCCAACATAGGATATCTCACAGAGTATGTTCTAGGGATACCTTCAATTAGTTTTACACCCACACAACGTTTTAAAAAAATTTTATAATATACAATTTTTTTCAGTTTTAATAACCGTAGGAACATCCTCAGTTGTAATCTTTTTCTTCATTATGAATCAAGGAATCTAACTTCTCTTGTAAGTCATCACTTGGACTAGATACTTCAAAAATTGAGCTGTATTTATAAAGCTTTTTCAAATTCAAATTTTTTTCAATAACCTTTTCAACTTTTTCACGTTCAGTTTCTAGCATTTTAGAAATAATTTCACGAGAATCTGGTGACAACTTATTATCCTCCTCATGTACAATCACTTCTGCATTTTTTTAACATACGTTCAATAGTTTTTAAATCACTTTTTTTGAATATAGTTCAATTGAATCTTTTTAGTAAATCTGACATATATCTCCTCACTCACCAACAAAAACTAAATAATTTCTTACATATATTCTCTTTGCATAGTAATACTATACTACACTTCGCTTCAATTGTAGCATAAATTAAGGATAAATTCTAGTATATCAATTGACACAGTTTTTAAAAACATAGTATTTACTTCTAAAACATACAGTTTAATATAGAAAAGCAATCTTACAGCCTGTGAAATCAGAAATTTCTATTTCCATATTAGACTCCTTCGGCTAATTCCCTTTCCAGCTCGGCTAACCAGTTTTCATAATATCTTTTCTCATCTCGTAACATCCGGCTGCTATTCATTTTCTGTCTAGCAATCTTCATAGCCTTGTGAGTTTTAACTACATCTTTCTTTACCTTAAATTGATACCAAGCTTGAATGACCTGCATATCTGCTGTTTTTAGAGATAAAAAGGATTTGACCCCTCGAATACTTGCATATTCTTCCGCTTTCTTATTATCTCCTTCTATCAGAGCAATTTGAAGAAGGTATAATTGAGAAATAGTTTTAGACATTGGATTATCTGTTTTCTCTAACACAGACTGAAGCTGTTGCTTTGCAAGCTCTATATTATCATCCAATATGAATACCAATCCCTGAAGAGTCTGAACACTTTCTGCAAAACTCCCTCTCGCATCCTCAGCAACAGGCATGATAAAGTCTTTTAAATCATATTCTTGAGGAGCCAGCAAAGTTTGAGCAGAATGTCTCAATACCAAGTAGGCGTATTTGGTATTTTCAGGGTGTTGTCTCAATTCCCAAATTTTCGCTCCATCGGTGATGCCGACTGGCAAAGCATTGTTTAGGAAGAAAGACAAATTCAAAAAAATCCAAGTACCAGCAAAATACCAACTTCTTGTCAAAAATCCAAACAATATCGCCAATAACATCAAGCTGATATGAACTAGCAAGCCTCCTGAAAGCATCAGGATGATTCTTTGATCGCTTTCATCTTCTTTCAATCCAATATACTGAGCACCAACATTTTTCAAAACCGCTGTTCGACTAAGATGAAATCTGTCTGACTTTTTGGTCAAAAGAAAATGTCCTAATCCAAAAGCCACCAGCCGATAGCCTGTCAAGTAGCCGCAAAAAGCATGACCCAACTCATGAAGAATAAAAATTAAATACATGCTTAAAAGAGCGAAGGAATAACCAAAAGTGAATGCTAAAACTGCTGAATACCCCAACTCTGCAAATGCGATAGTTCCACAAGCAAAAGCTAGCATAATAAAGACAAAAGCTAGCACATTAACCAAATACGTCCCAATTTTCTTCATAAAATCTCCAACCAACTCCTAATATCTCGGATAAGGGTAAAATTCTCCTTCTTCCAAAACCGACTTTCCCTTCTTCAAAGACTTCTTGGTTCCATTCCATGACGAATTCTTCTGCTTCTGGGTCTTCCAAAAAGTCCATGAGGGCATCTAGTCCAACCTCTGCAGTATCTTTAAGGAATAGCGCAAAATAAGCTAAAAATTCACGAGAAAAACCTTTCTTCGGTAGGTAAGGGATGACTGTGAGATAGTCTTCTGCATTAACTGTTGACTTGGCAGGGGTTGTAAAAAGTACCGCTTCTTCGAAAAGGATATCATCTGACGAAACCTCTCCGTCTTCATCTAACATCTCCACCCCTGCAGCATTTTTGTGCCTCTAATAGAAAACTCACTTCAACCGCATGATTGCGCTTGTCCCAGTTAATCTCATAATCAAAAAGGAAAGTTCTTGTCCAACTCTTCTTGTAAAACATCTAAAAAAATCCATATGTTGCCATTTTGTCCTCTTTCTATACGACTCTTAAATCGCCCCGAATACTCGGAAATATGCTAAAATAGATACTACCATCTTACCACATTCGTATCAGAAAATCCATGTTAGAAAGGACTGCTATGCCAGACAATCTCGCGCTTCGTATGCGCCCCAAAAACCATCGACCAGGTCATCGGTCAGGAGCATCTAGTTGGACCAGGCAAGATTATCCGCCGTATGGTGGAAGCCAATCGCCTATCCTCTATGATACTATACGGACCTCCAGGCATCGGAAAAACCAGTATCGCTTCAGCCATCGCTGGAACTACCAAGTATGCTTTTCGGACCTTCAATGCGACAGTTGATAGTAAAAAACGTCTCCAAGAAATCGCTGAGGAAGCTAAATTCTCAGGTGGCCTTGTACTGCTACTAGACGAGATTCATCGTCTTGACAAGACCAAGCAAGACTTCCTCTTGCCTCTTTTGGAAAGTGGACTGGTCATCATGATTGGAGCCACGACTGAAAATCCTTTCTTTTCTGTCACTCCAGCCATTCGTAGCCGTGTTCAGATTTTTGAATTAGAACCCTTATCCAATCAAGACGTCAAAAAGGCCATTCAAATAGCCCTGACAGATCCTGAACGTGGTTTTGATTTCCCTGTTGAATTAGATGATGATGCCCTTGATTTTATCGCGACATCTACCAATGGAGACCTCCGGTCTGCCTTCAATTCACTTGATTTGGCAGTTCTCTCCACTCCAGAAAATGATGACGGTGTCCGCCACATCACGCTCGACATCATGGAAAATAGTCTTCAGAGAAGCTACATCACTATGGACAAGGATGGAGACGGACACTATGATGTTCTATCTGCCCTGCAAAAATCCATCCGTGGATCCGATGTCGATGCTAGTCTCCACTATGCTGCTCGCTTGATAGAAGCAGGTGACCTTCCTAGTCTAGCTCGTCGTTTGACTGTTATTGCTTATGAAGATATTGGCTTAGCCAATCCCGAAGCCCAGATTCATACCGTGACTGCTCTGGATGCAGCACAGAGGATCGGTTTCCCCGAAGCCCGCATCCTCATTGCCAATGTTGTGATTGATTTGGCCCTTTCTCCAAAATCCAACTCAGCCTATGTAGCTATGGACAAGGCTCTGTCTGACCTTAAAACCTCAGGTCACCTACCAATCCCACGTCACCTGCGAGATGGCCACTATAGTGGTAGCAAGGAATTAGGCAATGCCCAAAACTACCTCTATCCACATAACTACCCAGGTCACTGGGTCAAACAAGAGTACTTGCCAGAAAAAATTCGCAACCATAGCTACTTCTCACCAGAAGATAGTGGAAAATACGAACGTGCCCTGGCTCAACGCAAGGAAACCATTGATAAATTACGAAACTTATGAAATCCTTTTTCAAAAATTTTTTTAATTTTCCCTTGATTTTTTTTGAAAAAGTGGTATCATATAATCATAGAAACGCTGTGGTGTACGACTTCACATTTAAGTGTTGACCGACTATTTTTTGTATTATTAGGGAAACAAAAGTCTTCTAACAGCATGTAGGCCGTCTCACACGGAAACAGCTTCAGTTAGAGCGAGTTGCCCACCTGCTTAATTGCGCGGGTTCAATACAAACCGTGAAGTTTCGGCACCAATACAGCTTTTTATTTGCCTCCTTAGCTCAGTTGGTAGAGCAGTAGACTCTTAATCTATGGGTCACAGGTTCGAGCCCTGTAGGGGGCATCTAAATCAACAGGAAAAAGCCTTGATTTATAAGGCTTTTTTGCTTGTCTATAACTGATTTGCCCCATCATTTGCCCCACATTTTTTTATGAGCAATCTTTCCAGACATCTCTGATTACGAAAAACAAAAAAGCTATCCTACCTTTGCAAATTTGGATAAGATAGCAGAATATTTTAATGCAACTCCAACCCAACTATTTGGAACTAGTAAAGAAATTGAGTTAGAAAAGAGTGTTCTTGAATCGAATGAATACTCTGACAAAGTAAGTGAGATCTTAAAAGCTGTCAAATACATCGAACATTTCCTACATACTTATGGACAGTACTTAGAGGATTTACTTTTACTTAACAAGAGGCAACCAACTATACACAGAAGATGGAGATGAGTTGTATATTGATCCAACTTCTCAGAAAAGAACACTTCATAACCAATATGAACCTGGTTTTATTGAAGCAAGGGATAAATCTCCACTAGAGCTCTTAATTGAAAATAAGGAGCTATTAGATTAAATAAAAAAAGCGAGGATATCCTCGCTTCAGATTGAAGTTAAAAATCTTTAGAAGACACTTTTTATAAGGACTTTGTCTTAAATCTGTGAAAAGGAGTGAAAACTCCTTTTTCTTTTGTAAGTCAGACTGAAACTTCCAAATTGTTTATTTATTTTATTGACATTTTCTATAAAAAAATAAGTACAATAGTTTTATTAACAAACTATACTATATAGGGGGTATTGAAATGAAATTTTCTAATCGTTTACTGCTATTCCTTGCAGGAGTTGTTTTTGTCCTTTTAGGACTTTTCCTATTTACAAACCCAGTAGCTAATCTTGTTGCTTACAGCTGGTGGATTTCATTTGGTTTACTGGTTTCTTCTATAGCAGCTATTTTAGGCTATTTCTCTGCACCAAAAGAGCTTCGCTCACCTGTTTATCTTTTCCAAGGATTTGTTAGTCTTCTCTTAGCTCTTTACCTCGTTGCTTATGGCTTTGTGACCCTGCCGGTCGTCATTCCGACCATTGTAGGAATTTGGTTAATTGTAGAAGCCATTATTGCTTTCTTTAAAGGCAATCGTCTAAGATTGATTTTCCCTATTATTGGTAGCAATATCACGTGGGTAGCCTTGCTTGAATTTTTACTAGGTCTAGTGATTCTGTTCAATCCAGTGGCTACAGGTGTCTTTGTCGTTTATGTCATTGCCTTTTCAGTTTTAGTTACTGGCTTCACCTACATTATTGAGGCCTTTCGTAAATAGTCTAGTTGCTATTTCTATCGCATTCAAAAAAGCTGGGAAATCATATTCTCAGCTTTTTCGTCTCTTTAATTATCACTTTTTCGCATTCCATTCTGCGTAGAATTGCTCCAAAGTATTCTTCCAAAGTATCGGCTAGAAATGCTGCTTTCCAATATTCTGGAATCGGTGCATTTAAAATCGTTGATTTATCAGTTATAAATTCTACTTTATTTTTAGATGACAACGTGTATCGATTTAAAAATGCAATTTTATCATTCATCTGTTGAACCATTTTATCCTCCGAGGTGGGTTGTTCTTTAGATATAGCTATTTCCCATTATGCTCTCTTTGGAAAGCTTCCATGGCCTTGAACTGCTCAAGCTCTTTTTCATTCGCTGGTTGCTTGCCGAGATATTTATATTCAAAAAAGTCCATTTGTTGACCTGAACTATAATCACTTTCATTCCAAGGTGCATAGTCAAATTCAGCAGATAATTTCGTGCCAATTACTTTTATAGTACAAGAAGTCCACAAAGGTTGGCCTTCTTTCTCAAAAATTTCTCTCAACTCCCAAGCTAATCTAAAGGTGCGTCTTTCTTGATTCCGAAACTCTAAATTAGGAATACCATACCGCTTTGGAATATATAGATTGTAGATATACTCATTTTTCCCCTCTTCATTAAAGAAATAATATACCTCTCCTCCATCAAAAGCTAAACTTATGTTAATAAAAAGATTATCCCATGCTACTGGTATTGTCTCATTAACACTCTGTGCAACTTCACGAATTTTCTCATTAATTTGTTTTTCCATTTTATCCTCCGATTTGGTCTCGCACTGATATTTATTGATAACAACACTATATATCTAGTATAGCATAATCATTAGGTATTATAGGGTTTTCAAACCAAATGTGAGTCAATCGTCTTTGCCCCACTTTTTGCCCCATTTTTTTAAATCATGATATTGAAAAATACCTAAAAGTACTTCCCTAAAATCAGCTATATTTCAACATTTTTGATTATTTTTCAATATGAAAAGTTCTTACAAATTCATGTAGGGGGCATCTAAACAACAGGAAAAAAGCCTTGATTTATAAGGCTTTTTGCTTTGTCATTTTGTTTTTTTGTACCAAAAAGTTTATATTCACAAAATAAGCGACTCTCATCAAAGACTCGCTATTTATCTAACACCTCGATTTAATAGAAAAAACACCTCACGGTGATTACTTATTATCAATCGTCCATTACTCCGCCTGTAAGTTGGTACATGAGATAAATGTGCTCCAAGGTTTTTTAGCTTATCCATATGTTCCACATCTTTAAAAGGCACCTAATGCTAGTAAAGGAACAAAAACCGAAACATTGGTTATAAGACAAGGGACCATCTTTTAACGCAGCCTGTCTATATAAATCCAGTTCAAAGTTATCAGTCACATATGAGTTATCTAAATACTGAAGAAAAATATTTCAAGCTCTTGATAATAATGTCGCAGTTTTGAAGATTGTATTTTACAATACCAACAAATTCATTCTCTTCCCAAGTAATAATATCTCCAAAAGGCTGTTACGAACATCGGAAAAAGAAGTAAGGAACTATTCATAATAATAGCCGTAGCAAATCTTTTGCATTTTTGCCTTATCTTATTTAAGATAGTACTATTAAAAAGAAAAAGGTGAAAATCATGGAAACATATACACTTGCAAATGGGGTTTGCTATTCCTAAAATTGGTTTTGGAACTTGGCAAATTGCTGAAGGTGAAGAGCCTATAACAGCGTTAGCTTCGCACTTAAGGCAGGGTTACACATATTGATACCGCACAAATTTACGGTAACGAAGTTTCTGTAGGTAAGGCGATTGCTGATAGTAATTTGGCACGTGAGGATATTTTCCTAACTACCAAACTTTGGAATGATAAGCACGATTACGATTTGGCTAAGACTTCTATCGATGAATCTCTCGAAAGATTAGGTGTGGATTATTTGGATCTTTTGCTTATCCATTGGCCTAATCCAAAGGCGCTTCGTGAGAATGATGCTTGGAAGTCTGGTAATGCAGGCGCTTGAAGGCAATGGAAGAAGCCTACAAAGAAGGTAAGGTGCGTGCTATCGGTGTGTCTAACTTTATGCAACATCACCTAGAAGCTCTTCTTGAAACAGCTGAAATTGTGCCACATGTCAATCAAATCCTCTTGGCTCCAGGTTGTGACCAAAAAGACTTAGTTGCCTATTGCCAAGAGCGCGATATCCTTCTTGAAGCCTATAGTCCACTAGGTACAGGTAGCATTTTTGGAAATGAAGATGTTGAAGCAGTGGCTGAACGTAACGGTAAATCTGTGGCACAAGTTGCTCTGCGTTGGAGCCTTCAAAAAGGTTTCTTGCCACTACCTAAGTCTGTGACACCTAAAAATATAAAAGCTAACTTGGATATCTTCGGCTTCGACTTATCAGAGGAAGATATGGCGGTCTTGGATAAGATTCAAGGCATCAAAACTCAGGATGATCCTGACAAAGTTAATTTTTAATAGGATTTTAATCAACTCGTCAGGGTTGCTTTTTCAAGTAAATGACAAAAGAAGTCAAGATTTTGACAATTCGCGTCACATGAAGTTATTTAAGCATATCCTTTTCTCTCATTACCATTTTCTGTTATAATAATTTGTACTTCTAGAATAGAAAAGGACTTAAGATGACAACTCTTATTAAGCATAAACGTGTAGAATTTTTCAGAACTATTTTATGACCTAGTGTTTGTTTTTTTGCAATTTCAAAAGTAACTACTTTAATTGACCATCTTCATAACGGTATTTTGACTTGGAATTCTTTCCTTGATTTTTTCATTGCTTCTTTGCTTCTCATCGATTCCTGGATGATTCAAACCGATTATACCAATCGCTATGGAAAGAACTCTTTATTTAACATAGTAATCATGTTTATCAAAAATGGGAATTTTACTCTTTATAGCCAATATGATTGGACCTGATTGGCAACAATATTTTCATTATCTCTGTTGGGCTATTGGTACATTAACCCTTACCTTATTTTTTTCAATATTTGGTTGAATTTTTTTAGAAAAATCAACCGATGATGTTCATCGGGAAAGTATCAAAGGTTTTCTATGGATAACAGGTCTAGGAAGTTTAGGAGTCTATTTAGCAGCTCTTCTTCCTATTTACGTTGGAGTCTCTGTCTTATTTTGCTAGTATTCTGCTAACATTTATTATGCCAAGTATCTTGCTTAATAAAGATAAAGCATTACCAGGTAAATCTCCCCCATTTAATCGAGCGCATCTCCCTTCTTGTCATTATTATGTTTGGAGAGATGATTGCAGGAGCTAGCTAACTTCTTTACAATCGAGAATTTCTCGATTTATTCAGTTCTTTATTTCATTATTATGATTTCTCTGTTCTTGTTTTATTTTTGGTCAATTCGACCATGCTATTGATGAAAAAAATCTAATCAAAAGGGGCTATTTCTAATTTACAGTCACTATCCTATTTTCATTGGGCTTATGATGATGACTGTATCGATGAGTTTTCTTCTGAATCCTGAAGCTAATCGTCTCTTTGCAACCAGCTTCTCTTATATCGGATTTGGCCTCTTTTCAAGCTGCTGTCCTAGTAAATGGGCCCCATAACAAACACTATCTTCGCTATTCGAAAAGTTACTACTGTGTCCAAGCGACACTCTATCTGGCTGCCTTGATTCTCTCTTTTAATCTTTTGCTTCTAATCCTATAATAGTAGTGAGTATAACAACCATTTTAGCTCTAGCTATAGCCATTCATTTTATTTATTTTTATATGACACAGAATAAAAAAATATTCCAAATCTAACTGGGGATATTTTAATGAGTTTATAACATTAAAAAGCTTTTGGGAACCAAGGCTTTTTCGATTAATTTGTTTTTTTCCATTTTATCCTCCGATTTGAACTCGTACTGACATTTATTTATAACAACACTATATATCTAGTATGGCATAATCATTAGGTATTATAGGTTTTCAAACCAAATGTGAGTCATTCGTTTTTGCCCCACTTTTGCCCCATTTTTAAATCCTGACATTGAAAAACACCTAAAAAGTATTTCCCTAAAAATCAGCTATATTTCAACATTTTTTTGTTTATTTTTCAATATGAAAAGTTCTTACAAATTCATGCAGGGGGCATCTAAATCAACAGGAAAAAGCCTTGAAATCAAGGCTTTTTTTGCTATCCAATAGCTTTTTATAGCAAATCATTATAAAGGTTTTATAACCTTATCCAACTTATCATTTATTCTCAATCAATTGCTAGTAGTGTTTGATAAAGGCCAACTGTTTTTACAATAGAGAGCTAGTCTATAATTAACTAAACTATACTAATTTGTGCCCATATTACATGGCCAGTCCGCATAGAAACTAAAATGGGCTATTATGAATTCATAAATTTTCGCAACATAACAAAAAGCAAGTCATTTAGAAATAAAAGAGAGAGAATCTTTCACTCTCTTCTTAGTATATCTTATTAAATTCAGTCTTTCTCAATCTACCTGATTTTTCCTTTGCAACGACAAATTCTTTTAACCAATCGATAGATAACAGCAGATATCGGTGTAAAGAATATCATCCCAAGTAAGCCAAAGAGATTGCCTCCAATACTAGCAGCCGCAAGCGTGAAAATAGCTGGCAAACCAATAGACTGACCTACAACTCTAGGATAAATAAGGTTTCCTTCAATCAGCTGTATAACTTGATATAGAAGAAGAAAAGTAAGGCTTGAGTAGGACTCACTGTGAAGATAAAAAAATCGCTCCCACAACACAAGCAATCATAGGCCCTACATAAGGAATGAACGATAGCACTCCTGCAAAGATACCTGTCATTACTCCATAGGGTATCCCAAACACGCTGTAACCAACCGCTATCATAACTCCTATGATAACTGCTTCAATCAGCTGACTCATCAAAAAAATTGGTCATAAGTCTCTAGTGCTACTTGTCCAATGTAAGTCAACTTTATCACCACCTTCTCTGGAAGAAAAAAACTTTTTAGAAGTCGACTCGTCATCGCTGCCAAATGTTCCTTACTGGATAAAAAAATAAAAAAAGGTGAAGACTATAATCAAAAAGGCATTCATCAAACTTGAAAAAAATATTGCCGATATTACTAGTCAGACCTGATAAAAAAACCTATCAAAAGCTTGGCTAATAGAGCTAGACTGTCCCTGAATTCCTGATACGATAGTTGACAACATGTCTTTGGTTACAAATTCCGAGCTGCCTAGCAATTTCCCAAGTTGAGTAAGGACTGTTGAAAGGACTGTTCCCAGCTGACTAATAGTCTGGGCTAGGGGTTGGCAGCACCAAAACCAAAAAGAGCAATCACGATTAAGATAAGAGCTAGGAAAACAAGTACCATGGCAATCGGACGACGCAACTCTGCCTTTACCTTCAATTTAACTAAGTACTGTTCAATTTTTTTCATGGGAACATTGAGCACAAAAAGCAATAACAGCACCATAAATCAAGGTTGATATTACATCAAAGAGAGATTGCTCCTGATATAAAGCTCGATGCATTCAGAATTACAAGACAACCAGCCCTATAAAAAAAGTATTAACGGGGTGTATTTTTTTACTAAGTTCATAAATTCTCCTTAATAAACATGTTTTAGATACGACTATACTATTTGGTTTTTCAAACTCTCGATTAAGGTAGGCTTGGTAAGTTCCTGGAGCGATAAATCCTTTGGGTGAGAGGATATCGGTGCCAGCCTGACCGACTATGGTATCAGCCAAGAGCACACAGTTTGTAGATAAGACAAAGTAGGATTTAAACTTAGATTTGATAAATTTATAAAGTTCCCCATCCGTCTCATGTCTGATTTTTATAAGCGTAGGTGTAGTCTTCCTTACCATCTTCCGTTTTAATTTTATCTGCGCTTGGCTCCCAAAGGAATCGTTAGTTGTTTTAATTCAGCTAATTTTTCCTGAACCGCTTCTTCCATTTCCGGTGTCAAATCTATTCCGTAACCAAATAGCGTTTTTGACTCTCCCGTTTACATAAGTCAATGTACTTATCACGGTCGCAAAAATATAAAACACCATCTCCAACCATACCAAATAAGGTCTCAGATGACGGATCATAGTTTCCATAAGAAATCACACGTCCTTGATAACAAAGGTCCACATGACCAATAGCTGAAAAATAGAGAAGTCTCCGCTGTATGAACGAAAATTTCAAGATCTGCTGTCTTACCAAACTTCACCATTCCAAGATAGATTTCCTCTTCCTCATCAGCATTTTCCTGCATGAATTTATTGATTTTTTTGCTAAAAGTACTTTGCAGGGATGAGAGCGGCTAGGGCAATAGGTAAGCTCATTCTGACACGACGTTTGAGATGGTTTTTCCCAATTTCTCCTCAAACAAGAAACCATCACGGATATTGGACACACCATAAAGGAAAAAAATAAGCCCCTAATACAAAGAGTTGAAAGACAGAATTTCCTGTAGAGGGACAAAAGACTAGTCCCACCAAGAAAAAAACTAGTACGAGACCATCTAGTAAGAAACGAAAACGAGGTCGAATTTTGTTTTTGCGGTAGAGAACATAGGTGACAAGGTTGATACTAGCATGAAAAAAATCTGAGAAATTCCAATCACAAGAGCCAAAATATAAATTGGCACATCAGTAGCAGATTCGAGCCTAGCAAATATCCCATCACTAACAATTTAACCAGTGCAACTCCCAAAGGTGTCCGTTGACTGACTTTTTGAAAATACGTAATACTAAATCTAAGACCGTTGCTATCCAAGCTAAAAAACAGAACCAGTCGAATAACCGTCACTGGCAACCAAGTTCCCGTGACCATCAAGATAAGACCTAGCAGAACAAACAAGAAACCCTGAACAAGTAATTTCTTACCTGTCAGACCTAAAGAAAGAATTTTTCCATAAAAGACCTTTCAAAAAAATAATAATTAAGCCCTTTGATCAAATTGACTGGTAAATAGCTGACGGCACAAACAGCCTGTGCCAGCAAGACATGGCGACTGACTGTAGCAATGTCACCATCTTGTCTTTTGCACTTCTGAAATTTGTTTTATTGAGTCGAAATCAGAGCTTATAAAAACTAGCTAAACTCGAGAGATAGACACAATTGCGACGAAAAAAATGTATAACCAATTCAACTTGTTAAGGTAAGAAAGCATTATTTCCAATCTATTAATTATTCATCTATTACCTATTATGACACAATATTCCTATAGTTCAATTTTTTTACCTATTTAAAACCATAAAGCCTACATAACTCTTTGAAGAGAACAAAAATCTGAATGTAATAAGATAGTACCCATTACCCATATTATAATTAGATTATGAATTGAAGCTTTTTGGAACTAAAATTAGGAATAATTGAGAAAGTAGGGAGGGAAATTTTGCTTTTACCCCATTTTGAAATAATTTCATTTTAGATTTTTCTAAGTTTCTTTCAAAGAGCCTGCAGGGGGCATCTAAACAACAGGAAAAAAGCCTTGATTTACAAGGCTTTTTTGTTTTTCTAAAAGATTTTCTCTAGATATTTAGCAGAATCCCAAGATAGTTTCTCAATGTTCCACTTCTTCCTTAAATCGTACTTTTCCTTGGCTGTATAATCTCATAATCTTCACAAAGCGAACTGGATTGTTTTGGTTATACAAAAAGAAATACTGAAAAAGAATAACAAGCCAGCAAACCACAAAGCATAGCTTTCATCAATCGGTTGACCAAATTTTAGAGGAAGAGTCAAGAAATACAAAAAATAATAGATAGACACTATATTTATTAGATAGCGAGCAAATCGAAAAGGTAAAGCAGACAGTTGTCTAGGATCAAACTGATTTTTTACAAACAAATTATGAGATGCTGCAAAGAAAAAGACTTTCTCTGTCGTCGGCTGTGCTTTGCGAACATTTTTATAGAGTGCTCGTTCAAGTAAAGCAACCAACGAGAAAAACTGCATCAACCAAAATAGAAAAATACAAGCTAGACTAAACCAGTTATAGACACCAATAAACTTGAGGGAAAAGAAGCCCGAAATTGCAGGCCCACCTGCTAGTAAGAGAATTACCAATTGAGGAATAAAGGAATTCGTGTCACCAGCTTTTTCAGTATTGAGCAACCTACTCTTTGGAGCAGCTAGAACCTCTCCTGTCTTTTGGTCATAATAGACCGCCTGACCATCACATTCGCCAATAAAGACACGACGGCGTCCGAGAAAAAACATACATACCTCTTTCTATTTATGAAAACAGATTCTCAAAAATCTCCTAACCATTAGGAACAAGTTTCAAAATGAAAAAAATCTACTCTTCATATTCTGGGTGTTTGCGTACATAGCGTGCCGCCTGAACTCCATCCACTATGAGAGCTGGTAAAAAGAGGTTCATCAAGATGCCCAAGAAAATACCAAAGACATTCTCAATGTAGCCAGTGAGAATAGCTGGGGCTAATATGACAGCTACAAAAGCAACTCCAAAATTAAACAATCGCTCTTGCTTCTTGTTATTGTCTTTACCACCATAAGTCTCCCATCGGTTGAAAGCCCAGATTTTCCCCTGATTTTTAGGAAGATAATACCAGGAATAGAGACCTGTAGAAAAAAGCAGGATACATAGAGCTACGAGATTGTAAATAAGTGCCCAGACTGAATAGATTCCGTCATTACCAACTAGCATAATCAAGCCTGTAAAAGTCATGACAACGTTTAAAATCAAAACAAGTATAGAAACATAAAGATAGATAAAACTCTTAAATCTCACAATAAAACGATTGAAGAAAGAGAGTGGGATTGCCATACCACTAATAAACATGCAAATAATGAACAAGAGTTTATAAATACCAATATGATCGATATAGGTCGTCCCAAAATACGCCATAAAAGAGACTACTAAGCTAATCCAAGATAGAAGCTTGATATAACCTAGACTAACCCCATTTGTAATCAAAGGACCGTGGTAGCGTTCTTCGATCACTACTTTCTTTTTCTTTGAAGATTTTGACATCAATATACCTTCTTATCTGTTCTGAATAACATTTTAATACTAGTATACCACAAACCAACTTACTAGGTCATAGGATAGCTAAGAGCCACATCTTGCTAAAAGGTTGACAGAACTTCGCTCCATAGGATATGATGGGAATACCTAGAATTTTATCTCTCCATGATCTTTACTCCTTCTACTGAAAAAGCGTTGGTGAGTTCAATTCTATATCTGGAGGTTTCTATGAAAATCTATTATTCAAAATTTGTCGGTGTCGGCTATCTAGTCTTTGCGGCGGGTGTATTCTTTCAATTTTTCTTTTTCCTCGCGCATGGATTGATCGACTTTTCCCAGCTTAGTCTTCTTACTGTGGTTCCAACCATCCTCTTTTTCGCTGCTATCTATTCAACGATTGCAGGCATCAAAAGACTTTCTAGTCGTAGGCTCTCCTTTGAATTCACCTTTGAAGGTATTTATGTCTATCCTGGGTTATTCTTCTCAAAAGAAATCTTCATCCCAAAAGAAGAATTGTTGCGAGCATCATATGTTGAAGTGGATGTCAGTGACCCCGACCATGTCAACAGCAAGGCTTGCTATTTAGATTTTGACCTGAGAGAGGTGACCCAGCTAGAAGATATCTCTAAGTCAAACGTCATCATCGATACAAGTGTTCTGATATTGCGACTCGCCCTTAGCCTCTGTCGATTTAGAGAGGAAGAAAAAGCCGAGTTGGCGACCTATCTAAAAGAAAACTACGGAATTGATTTCTTATATTAGCAAGTAATAAAAAAAGCCCTAAAAAAACAGGGCTTTTTGATATTATCCTTATTATCTTTCACTTTAAAGTGGACTTGTTCATTATCCAACTTAAACGTCATGTATAGTTGAATGATAAAAAATTTATGCTTTGAGAACATAGAAAAGCAAGGACATTTCACCACCCTTACTTCTGATTGATCTTCTTAGTTACGGTAAAACTGGTTATCTTTGTCGCTTACAGATTGACCGATAGACAAGACATCTTGACTACCGTCTGTACCTGTCACTTCGTTTTGGACTCCAGCTGGGGTAAAGATCAGTCGTGCCCCCTTGTCCACCACCGACAAGATGAATACCTGTTGAGTAGTAGCCGTCTTTTTCCTCTACTTGACCCATCTCGTATTTAAAGGTTCCATTTGAACTTTGGATCGTTACAATTCCATCTGCTGTGACTGTTGCAGTTGTTCCCGCGTAGTTTTCCCAAGTCCCTACAAACTTAGCGTAAGCCTCTTGTGATTTTTGCTTATCTTCCTTTTGTTCTGCTTGAGTGGTTGTAGCTTCTGTCGCACTATTTGTTTCTGACTTCTGCTCCTCTTTTTGGCCTGCTTCAGTTTTACTTGCGGACTCTGTAGTCACCTTGCTTGTTGTCTCCTTTTGGTTTGAAGATGACGTATTCTTGTCAGTCTTTCCACCACAGGCAGCCAAGGTCAAGGCAGCTAACAAGGTCAGGACTGATAGGCTCGTATAGCGCAATGTTTTGTTTTTCATAAAAATCTCCTTTGAAATAGATACAGATAAAAGTAGCTCGTCAGATTTTGCATATATTTGACGGCTGTATCATAGTCTTCAGTGTATCATTTATTTGCTTTTAATTCAATAGCTATCATATATCGAAAAAAGGCTAATCCAAGTAGGAATTAGCCCTTTTATTTCTAGTTTTGATTTGCTCGTTTTTTAGTAGATAAACATGGCATCGCCAAAGCTAAAGAAACGATATTTTTGGTCAATAGCATGCTGGTAGGCTTCGAGGACCAATTCACGTCCTGCAAAGGCTGAAACGAGCATGACCAGTGTTGACTTAGGCAAGTGGAAATTAGTAGAAAGCATCCACAACCTTCCAGTCATAACCTGGCTTGATAAAGATATTGGTCCAGCCAGAGTCTGCTTGAATTTGACCGTCAAACTTGCTTCCGATAGTTTCTAGCGTACGGATTGAGGTTGTCCCCACGGCAATCACGCGACCTCCATTTTCCTTGACCTGACGCAAGGTCGCTGCAGCTTCCTCAGACAATTGGTAAAACTCTGAGTGCATCTCGTGCTCATCTAGATTGTCGACTGAAACAGGTCTAAAGGTACCAAGACCAACATGCAAGGTCAAGTAGACAAGGTGAACACCTTTTTGCTGGATTTCTTCTAGTAACTCCTTGGTAAAATGCAAACCTGCAGTCGGAGCAGCCGCTGAACCACTCTCCTTGGCATAGACGGTCTGGTAACGTTCACGGTCATCCAACTTTTCGTGGATATAAGGAGGCAAAGGCATTTCTCCAAGGCTTTCAAGCACTTCAAGGAAAATCCCCTCATACTCAAAGCGAACAATACGACCTCCATGGGTTAATTCCTCGGTCACAACTGCGCTTAGACGACCATCACCAAAGACAACTCGAGCACCGACCTTGAGACGTTTGGCTGGTTTCGCCAACACTTCCCATTCGTCTCCAGCTGTATTTTTTTCAAAAAGCAAAGAGTTCAACATGTCCACCTGTTTCTTCCTTTTTGACCATGAAGTCGTGCTGGCAAGACGCGGGTGTCATTCATAACTAGGGCATCACCTGGCTCTAGCATTTTCGATAATAGAGTGAAAGTGGCGATCTTGAAATTCACCTGTTTTGCGATTGACCATCAAGAGTTTAGAGGCATCGCGCTTTTTCCAAAGGAGTCTGAGCAATCAATTCCTCTGGTAAGTGAAAAATCAAAAATCATTTGTATTTAATGTCGTCATTCTTCTTTTCTCTTCTCATTTATTCAAATTACTTATCAAAGCGAACTTCTTCAAGTAGGTACTCGATGAAGCGTTCACCCATCTTAGATAAGCTAGTTTTCTCATGCTGGATATAAACCAGTTCAATGGGATCATCAATATCAAGCGGAATCGAAACGATGTTGTCTCCATTGAGGTTACTATTAAGGATACCAGTCGCGATGGTATAGCCATCCAAACCAATCAAGAGATTGAACAAGGTCGCACGGTCACTAACCACGATGGATTTCTTGTGGTGTTCCTGAGACAAAATCTCTTCTGAGAAATAGAAGGAATTATGGGTACCTTGATCATAGCTCAAGTATGGGAAGTCTTCTAGGTCTGCCAACTGCACCTTGTCTCTTTTAGCAAGAGGGTTGGTCTTGCTGACAAAGATATGGGGCTGTGCTGTAAAGAGATGGTGGGCAACGAGATGATTGTCATCCAACATCTTCGAAAGAACGTCCCGGTTATAGCTATTTAAAAAGAGGACTCCGACTTCACTACGGAAGTTCTTGACGTCATCGATGATTTCCCAGGTTCTAGTTTCACGCAAAAAAAGCTCGTACTTTTCCATATCGCTTTTCTTAAGTAAGGAAACAAAGGCATTAACCACGAAGGCATAGTGCTGCGAAGACACACTAAAAAGCTCGCGATGAGCGATTGGATTCTTATAACGTTCTTCTAGGAGTTGAGTTTGCTCGACAACCTGACGGGCATAGGATAAAAACTCCATCCCATCACGTGTGAGGGTAATTCCCTTGGGATTGCGGATAAAAATCTCAATCCCCATCTCATTTTCTAGGTCACGAACTGCATTTGAAAGACTAGGCTGAGTGATAAAAAGCTGCTTGGCAGCCTCATTCATAGAACCAGTCTCTACGATTTTGATAATATAGTGTAATTGTTGAATTCTCATGCTTTTATTGTACCATACTTGACGCAATATAAAAAGGACCAGTCACTGAAAGCCAAGCTAGCCGTATATCAGTCTTTTTGCAACTCATAAAAAAGAGGTTGGAAGATTTCCAACCTCTTTATCTGTTCTAGCAAGTTAAAACTAGCTGTCTTTTTTCCAAAAGATGGCTAATAAAATCATGGCTCCTAAAACTGATGGGATAATGGCTGTACCGTTTAGGCTTGGCCCCCAAGCACCAAAGAGTAATTGTCCTAAAAAGGCACCAATCCAGCCGAGAAACATTTTCCCGAAGCATCCCATACGTTCTCCACGATTGGTGATAGCTCCTGCTAATAGTCCGATCAAAAGACCGACAAACATACTTCCAATCATAGTTTCTCCTTAAATTGCCCAATCTCCATTGCGGAAGAGTGGTACGCGTGTTCCATCCTCACGGATACCATCGATATCCATTTGGTTAGAACCAATCATAAAGTCAACGTGAACGTCTGAACGATTAAGTCCTGCAGCTTCCAGCTCTTCTTCGCTCATCTCTGCTCCATCAACAACGCTAGTTGCATAGGCTGCACCGATAGCCAAGTGGTTTGAAGCATTTTCATCAAAAAGGGTGTTAAAGAAGGTAATGCCTGACTGAGAAATTGGACTTGGATCTGGTACCAAGGCACATTCACCCAAGGCACGCGCCCCAGCATTCTTAAAGACAAGGTCCTTCATAACTTGATCACCCTTCTCAGCAGTGATATCAACGATTTGACCATTTTCAAAGGTCACTTTGATGCCTTCGACGATGTTTCCGTTGTAGCTAAGCGGTTTTGTAGAAGTGACATAACCATCTGCACGACGGAAGTCAGGGGCTGTAAAGACTTCTTCTGTTGGCATATTTGGCAAGAATCCTTCACCCTGTGCATTGATAGCTCCTGCTGATTCCCAAACGTGGTTCTTAGGCAATCCAAGTGTCAAATCTGTTCCAGGCGCTGTGTAGTGGAGAGCTGAGAATTGCTCTTTGTTCAACATCTCTGCCTTGCTCTTCAAGATAGCTGCATGTTCTTCCCAAGCCTTAACTGGGTCTTCTTCGTAGACACGGCAAGTCTTGAAGATTTGGTCCCAAAGGAGGTCCACTGCTTCTTCATCGCTTGCAGCATTTGGAAATACCTTCTTAGCCCACTCAAGTCCAGCAGCGGCTGCTACAGTCCAGCTAACCTTGTTAGATTGAGTTGCGATACGCATTGGCTTCATGGCAATTCCCATAGCTTTAGCAGAAGCTGAAAGCTTTTCAGCATCCACTCCGTTCAAAGCACCTGGGTCAGAAGAACGAACACCGAGACGACTTGCTTTGTTTTCAAGAAGGTAGTTCATCTCAGCGATCTTGTATTCTGGTACATTGTCCAAACGCTCCATCGGCGCGTGAAGGAATTTCTCACGGTTTACAAAGTCATCTGCCCATTGAACGATCACTTCGTGTGCTCCAAGCGCATAGGCTTCTTTGACGATTAAGTGAGCCAACTCACGTTGTTCCACATCGATAGAGAGAGCCAAAGGTATGACCAGGTTGCACGTTCACTCCGTTTGCAACCAGCAACTTAGCATATTTTTTTCAAGATTTTCTTTAAAAATTTGGTAAAACCATTCTGTTTTTCTCTTTTCTATTTTTTTATTTTTTTCTTTCAAAGCAGAAAATAATCCTGCTAAAGCAATAGCACCAGACAAGAGTGCTGTCGATAGAAGAATTGTCTGATCAGCAAGGTCTAATTGATACTCAAACACCTTCTCAGCTGGCTTGTCTTCCGCAAAAATTCTTAGTTTCATGAAATATCCTCCGTTACTAGTATATCACATATGATATAAATTTAAAAAAACAAGCCTAATTAAAGCTTGCTTTTTAATTAACTATCACAAAAAGTCGTGTACATATCTTTCCACTTCTTTTTCCATAGATTGAATCTCACAAATACTCCCATTTATCATTCTTTTAAAGTTATATCTGCCATCATCTGTAATTTTAAACTCTGACGATCAAAAATTCCTTCCCACTGTTTATATTTTTGCACTCGGAACTAAATTTCCAAACTTCGAATTTTGACTATCAGTAATGATACAAAGATTTCCCGAAAAGGAGTGCAAAAATTTGATCATCCATCTTTTCTCAACTATTTCATCACTATTTGGATGTTGTGGAAACCAATGCTCTATGGAACGACGATATGCAAATTTGAAAATCTTCAAACTTTAACTATCGTATGCTTTTCTTCAATTCTTCACGATTTTTTTCCATAAAACATAATCTACAAAGTTAAAAGCATAAACAGGAATTTCCCCATATGTTTTTGATACTTTTATCTTCAGTGAAACAATCTTTCCTCAGCATATCTCACTGCCATTTTTCTCAAGAAAATCTTTAAAACTGACTAGCAAATTTCTGTTTGATTTAACTCTTCAATATGATTGAAGAGGAATTGTAAAGATTTCATATAACCAACGACTATCACGATTTAGCAGTAAAAGTCACAGCAAACATCGATTGCAGAAAGAATGATATTTTTGTTAATTTCCGAATCTGAAAATGTATTATTAGTAAAGCGTTCTTCAACTATGTAATGCTCTTTTAGCTTTTTCCATTTGGTTGATATTCATAATAAGTCCCCTTCTGTAAAAAAACCATTCATCCTTATTTCTACTTGAAGAATCCGTATTTCGAGTTTCTAACGATGTAATTATCGAAAAATATGTTTTTATTCTAAGAAGAAATTCACTAAATTCAATAACCCAAGTTTTATCTTTTTATTTTTTTATATCAAATAGTGCTAAGAGTTTCTTATCATCTAGTTGAATCTCATCAGTTTTCTTACCTTCCTCAAATTGCCAATACATGGAGTAAGAATGTTGGAAAATCAATGACTGTAGGGTATAATCACCAAAAATCTTTTTCTACTTCTATATTTTTTTCATTTATCTTTTTTTCCTAATATATCTGATAACTTTCTTCTTTCATTTTGATGAAAAATCAATATCATTATAAATATTATGAAATGAGTAATTTGTAAAAAATGCCATCCAAAAAAATACGTTCACGTTCTTGAAAAGTCATCTGCTCTCTTCCGCCTCATCTTAAACTGACTTGCTACTGGCTTTATCAAACTCTGCACAGGCATCCCAAATTTCTCGCAAATTTTTGTGCCATTTCTTGATCTTCACCAAATTTAGACATCATTTGTGCCTTAAGAATCTCATGAGCCTCTAGTTGTTCGCCTCGAGAGTTGAAACGTTCGAAATAAAGATTCAAATCTAAATCTTCAGGAAGTATACTCCGAAAAATGATAACATTCTCAAAAAGATAATCAACGAAAGACTGAGGATTCAAATTGGCGCTCCTCTAGCACTTTTTTCAATGCGTCTTTAGCATATCCGTAGCCTCTAGTCAGCTCATTTTCATCGTCCTCTGAAATTTTTTTCTTGGCAAATAAATCTTGAATATTCTTATTTGATTTCTTCCTAGCTGGGAAGGTAAGATTGACAGCTTTCAATCTATCAAAACCAAACTCATTCTTCAAAGCTAAGGCAATCAAATTAAGGGCTGTTGTCCGTTGTTGCCCATCTATAATTTTGAAAATGTCATTCTCTTTATTAACGACTAATGTTCCAATATAGTAATTGTCTCTATTTTCATTGTCTCTATTTTCTTGAAAAGCATCTGCTACGTCGTTCAATAACTGCTCAATTTCATCATAAGTCCAAGCAAAAATTTCTCTGATAAAGAGGAATAGCATAGGTATCTTCATTTAACAAACGATTAACTGATAAGCTTATATGTGTTTCTACCATTTATCTTTTTTTCCTCTTCTATAATCCTATCCACAGTATAATTTTTCAAATAATTCTCTATCTATCTTTAATCATGAAATCATTCGGAGTGACAGCATGGGATAAAAAGTTGAAATAGCTTTTGAACCTCTTTTTGTCTAAAACCTTCCACCAGCAGCATAGTTTCCCTACCGTTGCATCATATATAGCTTTTAGACTTTAACTCGAGGGTAGTAAGACCAAATAAACAAGGTCTCTACTATCTCCTTTGATAGCTCATCTTTTCCAAATCTATCTGCAAAAAGCGAGCAAATATTTAGAAATAGATTGTGACACTTTGAGGTAGCGTCCCTTTGAGCTATTGTAAATGTTTCAACATACCTTCTGGGTAAGCTACATTTTTGTTCTTCCTCCTCTGACTCATTAGAGAAATCCTAACTGTTTATTTAAAAAAATTTTTTTATGAACTCTAATAGTTTCATGAGCAGATTCAATATACTCAAAAAAATTTACTTCCATCAATGATTGGCATAGTAATTGACATAGGGAAGTTTTTCAATATGACGATACAATTCTAGGTATGGAAAAGTTTCTGATTCAAATCAACGCCTTTAAAAGTCGTCAATAAAATCCTCTGTAAAATCGTAGATAAGATCCATAACGCTTGTTTGTTAATCCTGTCTCTCCCTCAGACCAACGTCTCATACGGAAAAAGATGTTTATCAAATAACTCTTTGAGACTTAAATCTTTATCTTCTACAAATTGCTCCCACTTTTTCAACAATTCTTTCATCTTTCGGAATCTTGCTTACGAAGATGATAGGCTTTGAGCAAATCATGAGGTTCTAGAGATTTTCCACGATTATTCTGAGAATCAAATAACTGAAAGGCTTCTGATAATCGTTCCTGTGGGCATAGTAATCACAGAGACAGCACAGTTTTTCCAATAGAAAAGTTGCAAATATCTTTTGCCTGATTTTCACCCAACTAATTGAGTCAAATTTTTCCACTCATTATAATTTTCACTCGCATGATAGCAAGATATCTCTCCAAATTCAGCACTCAACAGTTGATTAGCACCCTTATAATTCTCTAAATCATCTAATAAATGAAGAAACAAGGAAATTGAAATTAGCCGTTGCTGTCCATCGACAATATCTAAGTGTCCATCATTTTCATGCAGGATAACGGAACCAATCTGATATTCCTTTTTTTCCCCATAGCATCTCGTAAATCATAAAAAAAGATTACGGATATGTCTTCTGTTCCATTTATAAGGTCTTTGATAAGAAGGAATCCGCAAATTCCCCTTCTTTCAGTAGTTCTCCAACCTTTTTAGAAGTAAATTGAATTTCCATTTCATCCTCATCTATATTTATCTATCATTTCTTGAACTGTTCGCTTCATATCCTCTACTAAAATCCGAGGAGACAAAACAGTAACTGCTTCCCCTTGTCCCAGCAACCAGCGTTTAAGACCCGGTGTATGCTGACTTTCAAACTTAAAATGAGTCCAGTCACCATTTTTCCCAACTATTTTTGCATTTGGAAATTGATCCATCACAATCGTCGGATCGTACAAATACTCGATTTCAATACTGATTTTCTTCCCGATAAAAGCATCTACTCTCTCGTTACGAATGTCGCCATCTCTAAATTTATCTCGATAAGAAATAGAGGGTTTCTCTATACCACTAAGAGACCAGGACTGGATACGGTCTACTCTTAAAGTAATATAAGTAGCATGTTTCAACTGGTAAACAACCAAATAGAAATAATGACTATCATAGTAAAGAGAGACTGGCAAAACCGTCTGCCTCTTAGAAGACTCAGAATAAGGTTTTTGATAGACAATATCTAGAACCTGTTCATGCAAAATAGCTTCTGATAAATTCCAAATTTTCTCTATTCTATTTTGTTGATCCGTTAAGGGAGCATAGTTCAGCTTTTCACTACCAATAATCTGCTCAATTTCTTTTTGGTCATCATGAGGAACTAAAAATCAGTAAATTTTTTTAGTAAGCTATCAATTTCTGGTCTGATTCAGTGCTCGATTTTCCAATAAAATCTTTGAGATAACGAGTATATCCTTTTTTTATTAAAAAAACTGACTTACTTGATAGGCTATACTTATTTGTCTTTACGACTATAAAGCAAAGTCTCCACTAAAATCGGGATGACTAGATAAAAATATCACGAAGGAGCGAAAAAAATCTCTGTATCGTCTTTTCACTAACCTCAAATTCCTGAGCCAGTTGCTTTTTTTCCTAGTGAAGTACCTAACTGTAAACGTAAAAAAAGATCGTTAGTAGTCTCTCTTGATCATTCATCTAAAGTCCTTTTTTTAATCTTTCAAGTGATGTTAGACACGCTGTCATTCCCCACTTAAAACGCACAATCAAACGAGATTGAACATTTTTCAATTGATCTGGTTCAGAATCACCTAGATAAAAACAATTTGCTTATCCTACCAAAGTAGAGAATTAAAAGAGATTGAAAAAAATTTTTCTTGAATCATATCATCTTTTTCTCCCAATATCTGAATATCATCTACTAGTAGAAGATCCAACTCTTCACCTCTAACTTTTTTTGTATTTCTAGCTCATTTTCTAATAAGTTTTCAGCAGAAATATATTTTTACTCGCTTTTCTGGATTATTCTCAAGAACCTTATTTCCAATTGCTTGAAGGAGATGTGTTTTTACCTGAACCCGATTCCCCATAAATATAAAAATGGATTGTATTTTTAAAGCCTAAGTTCTTTACTACTTCTAAGGCTCCTTTTCTTTGCTAAAAGCATTACCATCTTTTTTTCTACAAAAATTTTCAAATTGATATTTGTTATCTAATCCTGTATTGATTCATCATTTAAACCTCTTTTTCTTTTTTATACTTATAGTATAACAAAACAGATGGACAATATTTGTCCGTCTGTTAATTTTTTTAAAACAATTCATCAAACAAACTCAACTGGTTATCCTCTGGCATATTGCCGAGAATCCCCATTTCATCCATCTTTTCAACCAAGGTTGATGAGAGTCCACCACGTTTGCGTAGTTCTGTTTTGGAGAGGAATTCTCCCTCTTCACGCGCTCGCACCAGTTGCTTAGCAACGTTCTCTCCCAGACCATCCATTGCTACAAATGGCGGAATGAGGGTATCCCCATCAATGAGGAACTCTGTCGCCTGACTACGGTAGAGATCAAGTTTACCAAATTTGAAACCACGTTCCCACATTTCATTGACAATCTCAAGAGTTGTATAGAGGTCAATTTCCACATTAGAAGCTTCATTGTTCTTCCGTTTTTCAGCAATTTCTTCCATTCTTCGCTTGATAGCATCCAAGCCTGCTCCCATGGTCTTGATATCAAAAGCCTTAGCTCGGATGGAGAAATAAGCACAGTAGTAATAAATGGGATGGTGAACCTTGAAGTAAGCTACACGCAAGGCCATCATAACGTAGGCTGCCGCATGGGCTTTAGGGAACATGTACTTAATTTTCCCACAGGATTCGATATACCACTCTGGCACCTTATTAGCCTTCATGGCTTCGATATAGCTATTGCGTTCCTCTTCGGAAATCTTGAGCCACAAGCCCTTACGTACCCGTTCCATAATGGTAAAGGCCATCTTAGGTTCTAGACCAGCATGCATGAGGTAAACCATGATGTCGTCCCGACAACCGATAACAGTTGATAGGTCTGCAATTCCTTGCTTAATCAAATCCTGGGCATTTGCCCAACCAAACGTCGGTACCGTGGGACAATCCAGACAGCTGAAGCAACTCCGCAAAAGTCGTCGGATGGGTTTCATCGACCATGCCTCGGACAAAGTTGGTTCCAAACTCTGGAATCCCCAACATACCCGTAGGCGTCCCGATTTGCTCAGGTGTTACCCCTAGCACATCAGTCCCAGAAAAGAGAGCCATAACTCCTTCATCATCCATAGGAATTTCATTGGGATCAATCCCAGACAAGTCCTGGAGTTTTCGAATCATGGTCGGATCATCATGTCCCAGTACATCGAGTTTGAGGACGTTCTCGTCGATATCATGGAAGTTAAAGTGAGTAGTCTGCCATTCAGCCGTCACATCATCCGCTGGATACTGGACAGGCGTAAAGTCGTAAACATCCATGTAGTTAGGAATAACAACGATTCCCCTCGGGTGTTGGCCTGTTGTCCGTTTGACACCAGCAGCACCTTGAGCGAGACGTTCCACTTCTGCATCACGATAAAACTTGCCATAATCTCGCTCGTAACCCTTGACAAATCCATAGGCAGTCTTGGCAGCCACCGTACCAACCGTTCCTGCACGGAAGGCATATTCCTCACCAAAGATATCACGCACATCCAAGTGGGCGCTAGGCTGATCCTCTCCCGAGAAGTTCAAGTCAATATCGGGAACCTTGTCTCCATCAAAACCAAGGAAGGTCTCGAAAGGAATATCCTGTCCGTTTTTGCTGAGTTTATGACCACATTTTGGGCAGTCCTTATTGGGCATATCAAATCCTGAACCGTACGAACCATCGGTGATAAACTCACTGTACTGACACTGACCACAGACATAGTGAGGAGAGAGAGGATTGACCTCTGTAATCCCAATCATGGTCGCAACAAAACTAGATCCGACAGACCCACGAGAACCAACCAAGTAACCCCGTTCATTGGAACGTTGTACCAGCATCTGCGATGCCAGATAAATCACAGCAAATCCATTCCCCAGAATGGAAGTCAATTCTTTTTCAATCCGCAAATCGACAATATCTGGCAGCGGATTTCCATAAATCTCAAAAGCTTTCTTGTAGGTCAATTCAGCGACCGTTTCTTCAGCCTTGTCAATGAAAGGCGTGTACAAGTCACCCTTAACAACCTCAACAGGTTCAAAGATATCTGCCAAGGCATTGGTGTTTTCAATAACCAATTTCCGAGCTAATTCCTCTCCCAAGAAGGCAAATTCATCCAACATCTCATTGGTTGTTCGAAAATGAGCCTTCGGAAGAGGAGCTGGTTGGGCATGTTCCCCATGACCGATAGTTCGGTTAATCATAGCTCCCTGTCCCAAACTACGGACAATAATTTCACGGTAAATTTCTTCTTCTGGTTCGATATAGTGGACATTTCCCGTAGCCAAAACGGGCTTGCCAAGGCGGTCTCCAACTTCTATTAAACTCTTGATAATAGTCTGGAGTTCCTCCATATCCTTGACCTGTTCCTTAGCAATCAATGGAGCATAGATAGCTGGTGGCATGACCTCGATAAAGTCATAATACTTGGCTACCTCAACCGCTGCATCCACACCTTGAGAAACAACTGCATCAAAAACTTCACCCTCCGAGCAAGCCGACCCCAAAATCAAGCCCTCCCGATGGGCATCTAAAACCGTTCTCGGAATCCGTGGCACCCCTTCAAAGTACTTGGTATTAGACAAAGAAACCAGCTTAAAGATATTTTTTAGACCTCCCTGATTCTTGACATAAATGGTCGCATGCTTGATGCGAGCTTTTTTATAAGAATCTGGACTAATCAAATCAATGTTAAGTCTAGCTAGATCGGTCACACCATGTTTCTCTGCCACTTCTTTGATAAAGATGAAAAGCAGGCGACCTGTAGCTTCCGCATCGTAGTTGGCCATGTGGTGATGTTCCAAGGCCACACCAAAACGCTTGGTCAAAGGTCCTAAACCATGACGCTTATACTCAGGGTAGAGGTTTCTAGCAAACTCTAACGTATCGATAACTGGCTGACTAATCCTTGGCAGACCATGACGCTCATAGTTGGCATTCATAAATCCAACGTCAAAGGTCGCATTGTGGGCAACTAAGACTGTATCCTTGCAGAATTCTTGGAATTCTTGCAGAACTTGTTCTAGTGGTTTGGCATTTTTGACATGGTCATCTGTAATTCCAGTCAACTCAGTAGTAAAAGCTGACAAGGGATGACCAGGATTGATAAATTCATCAAATTCAGCAATGACATTCCCCTTGTACATCTTAGAGGCCGCAACCTGAATCAAATCATTATAGATAGCTGAAAGTCCCGTCGTTTCCACGTCAAAAGACCACGTAGGTCGCTTCAGACAAGATCCATCTCCACTTCGTTATAGACGATAGGGAACACGGTCCTCAACGATATTGGCTTCCATTCCATAGATTAGCTGGATTCCCGCTTTCTTAGCCGCCTTATAGCCGTGTGGGAAGGATTGAACATTCCCGTGGTCGGTGATTGCAACTGCTTTGTGTCCCCACTTAGCAGCTGTCGAAACGATTTCTTCGACCTCGGGTAGAGCATCCATTGTCGACATATTAGTATGAGCATGAAACTCAACCCGTCGCTCACCTTCTGGCATCAAGTCCTTCCGCTCATAGTGAACAACTTCCTGCACATCTTGCACGTTCATCGTCAAATCGCGTGTGAAGTTATTCATCTCCACATTCCCACGCACTCGGAGCCAAGAATTCTTCTTAATTAGGTCAAACTTCTGAGCCTCTTCTTCGTTCTTAACCCACTTTTGCATAGAAAAACTTGAAGTATAGTCCGTCATCTTGAAAATTGATCAAGACACGACCCTGTTCTAGTCACTTTTTGCTCCACATCAAAAGACAACCCTTCAAAAGACCAGACGATTTTTCCTCAGTCGTGACCTCAATCATAGGAGTAATCTCTGCCTTGTCCAGCTTTAGGGTTTAGCTGCAGCTTTTTTTCGCTTTGAAAATCAAAGGCTGGTTTCTCTTCAGCTGGAGGAGGTGCCATCTGTTCTAGTTGTTCCATAGCTCGAAGAGCTCTCATCATTGGCAGCTTGAACAATCTGCTTTGATTTTTCAGCATGAAATGCTTCCTGCTCTTCCTTTGGGTCAGATCTTCATTTCTTTCTCAACATGACAATTAAAAGTTTAGGAAAACCAAAAGCTTTTCAAGTTGTTTAGCTAAGATTAGGGAAGATGATTTTTTTCTGAAAATGTTCTGTATCAATCGCCTCAGAGACCTTCAATAAATCAGTTGATCCCTCTCGAATCGAACTTGCAAAATCTTTGATACAGTGATCCGAAAACCTTGACTAGCACATAGGCCCCATCTGAAAAAAGCCTCTCTATAGTAGGCCTGCAAGAGTTGCTTTGAAAAATTCTTGAGACTGTCGCTTGATTTTCGAAAATCAGCTTTGATTTCCTGTCTTAGAAAAATTCTTCTCTCAAACCTTTCTTTCAATTCTAAAAAAAGATTTCAATCGGTAGAAATATTCGCAAAAATACGAAAAACGAAACTCCCATATCTTACTAATTTTATGAACCACAACTCGCTCAATATCAGCCTGTGCTAAAGCAGGAGCCTGTCTCATTTCAGCAGGCATTCCCAGTTGATTCATCAAAATTTCAAAACTGTTTGACATTCATTTTCCTCACATTATTCTCCTACTATTTTACCATATTTGAGGCATTTTAGCTATTTCTACAAGACAGAAAAGGAAGCCACTAAAGTGACTTCTTTCTAGAGTGACGGTGAATTAGTCTTCACCTTTGTTTTTTTCTTAATGATTTCTTCTTGTACTGACTTAGGTACATCTTCGTAGTGGTCAAATACCATCATGAATGTACCACGTCCTTGAGATGCAGAACGAAGAACTGTTGCGTAACCGAACATTTCAGCAAGTGGAACGTAAGCACGAACGATTTGGCTGTTACCATGTGCTTCCATACCATCTACACGTCCACGACGAGCAGTTACGTGACCCATAACATCACCAAGGTTTTCTTCTGGAACAGTGATTGTTACAAGCATCATTGGCTCAAGGATAGCTGGTTGTGCAGTCTTAGCAGCTTCTTTAAGGGCAAGAGATGCAGCGATCTTGAAGGCAGTTTCAGATGAGTCGACATCGTGGTATGAACCATCGTAAAAGCTTAGCTTTAACGTCAACCATTGGGTAACCTGCAAGAACACCGTTAGCCATAGATTCTACCAAACCTTTTTCAACCGCTGGGATAAATTCACGAGGAACCACACCACCGACGATTGCGTTTTCGAATTCGAATCCTTTACCTTCTTCGTTTGGAGTAAATTCAATCCATACATCACCGAATTGACCTTTACCACCAGACTGACGTTTGAAGAATCCACGTGCTTGAGTAGAAGCGCGGAATGTTTCACGGTAAGATACTTGAGGAGCACCTACGTTCGCTTCAACTTTGAACTCACGACGCATACGGTCAACAAGGACGTCAAGGTGAAGCTCACCCATACCAGAGATAACTGTTTCACCAGTTTCAACGTTTGTTTCAACGCGGAATGTTGGATCTTCTTCAGCCAATTTTTGAAGGGCGATACCCATCTTGTCTTGGTCAGCTTTAGATTTTGGCTCAACCATCAATTGGATAACTGGTTCTGGAACGTTGATTGACTCAAGGATGATTTTAGCTTTTTCATCTGTCAATGAGTCACCAGTTGTAGTATCTTTCAAACCAACGGCAGCAGCGATATCACCTGAGTAAACAGTGTCGATTTCTTGACGGCTGTTAGCGTGCATTTGAAGGATACGTCCGATACGTTCACGTTTACCTTTAGAAGTGTTCAATACGTAAGAACCTGATTGAAGAACACCTGAGTAAACACGGAAGAATGTCAAACGACCTACGAATGGGTCAGTCATGATCTTGAAGGCAAGAGCTGCAAATGGCTCTTCGTCAGATGCTGGACGAGTTTCTTCTTCGTCTGTATCTGGGTTGATACCTTTGATCGCTGGGATATCAAGTGGGCTTGGAAGGTAGTCGATAACCGCATCAAGCATCAATTGAACACCTTTGTTCTTGAAGGCAGAACCACACAATACTGGGAAGAATTCAACGTTGATAGTCGCTTTACGGATACCAGCTTTCAATTCTTCGTTAGTGATTTCTTCACCTTCGAGGTATTTCATCATCAATTCTTCATCAGTTTCAGCAACTGCTTCGATCAATTTTTTTCACGGTATTCTTGAGCTTGGTCAAGGTATTCAGCTGGAATATCTTCTTCAAGGATATCTGTACCAAGGTCGTTAGTATAGATTTCAGCTTTCATCTTGATCAAGTCGATGATACCACGGAAGTCATCTTCAGAACCGATTGGCAATTGGATTGGGTGTGCATTTGCTTGAAGACGATCGTGAAGTGTGCTTACTGAGTAAAGGAAGTCAGCACCGATTTTGTCCATTTTGTTGGCAAATACGATACGTGGAACTCCGTACTCAGTTGCTTGACGCCAAACTGTTTCAGTTTGAGGCTCAACACCTGATTGTGAGTCAAGAACGGTAACCGCACCATCCAATACACGAAGAGAACGTTGTACTTCGATTGTGAAGTCCACGTGTCCTGGTGTGTCGATGATGTTTACGCGGTGGTTGTTCCATTGAGCTGTTGTCGCAGCAGATGTGATAGTGATACCACGCTCTTGCTCTTGCTCCATCCAGTCCATTTGTGACGCACCTTCGTGAGTTTCACCGATTTTGTGGATTTTACCAGTGTAGTAAAGAATACGCTCAGTAGTTGTTGTTTTACCAGCATCGACGTGAGCCATGATACCGATATTACGAGTTTTTTCAAGTGAAAATTCGCGTGCCATGAGGTTTGTTTCTCCTATTTATTTTTGATTTCTATTCTATTATAACACGATTTTTAATAAAAAAACGGATAGGCAGGACCCTACCCGTTCTCAATGTTTATCTTGTTATTGTTGGTTTCAACTTGTAGACAAGTTGAATTGAACTCAGGGCTAAAAGCCCGAGTTAGCTGATTGAACTCGAGCGAGAGCTCGTGAAAAAAGATAAACTGCTTTGCTGAATCGCGAATACTGCGTCAGCTTTCCTATTTTTCACTTGGGCCTTTTTGCACGCTCTTAGTATCATTTTATTACCAACGGAAGTGTGCGAAGGCACGGTTAGCTTCAGCCATACGGTGAGTGTCTTCACGTTTCTTAACTGCTGCACCAGTGTTGTTAGCAGCATCCAAGATTTCTTTTGCAAGACGGTCTTGCATTGTGTGTTCACCACGAAGGCGAGCGATTGTTACCAACCAACGAAGTCCAAGTGTTGTACGACGTTCTGGACGAACTTCAACTGGGACTTGGTAGTTAGATCCACCAACACGACGTGCACGTACTTCAAGTACAGGCATGATGTTTTTCCATAGCTGTTTCAAATACTTCAAGTGCATCGTTACCAGTAGCTTCTTTGATTTGCTCAAAAGGCACCGTAAACGATTGAAGCAGCTGTACCACGTTTACCATCAAGCATAACGCGGTTGATAAGACGAGTAACTAGTTGTGAATTGTAAAGCGGATCTGGCAATACGTCACGTTTTGGAGCTCTATTTTTACGACTCATTTCTCTTTATCCCCTTTCCTTATGCTTTTGGACGTTTAGTACCGTATTTAGAACGGCCTTGTTTACGATCGTTAACACCTGCAGTATCAAGTGCACCACGGACGATATGGTAACGTACCCCTGGAAGGTCTTTTTACACGTCCACCACGAAGAAGCACCACGCTGTGCTCTTGCAAGTTGTGTCCGATACCTGGGATGTAGGCAGTAACTTCGATAAGGTTGCTCAAACGTACACGAGCGAATTTACGAAGGGCTGAGTTAGGTTTTTTAGGTGTCATTGTTCCAACACGAGTTGCAACACCACGTTTTTGTGGTGAAGAAACGTTTGTTTGAACTTTTTTATGACTGTTGTAACCAACGTTCAAAGCTGGTGATTTAGATTTTTCTACTTTTGATTTACGCGGTTTGCGAACCAATTGGTTAATTGTAGGCATCTACATTCTCCTGTGTTTTTTTATTTTTGGTGATGATACACTTGGTGACAGCTATCATCTGTGTGTACTTTTGCAACATTTGTCAGCACGTCCCTGTACACTCTTTGAGAGACCAAAAAGTAAAAAAAGTACCGTCTAATATTGTAACACGTTTTTTTCTATTTTTTTGTCAATATATTTCTTCTTATTTTTTTGACTTCTTTGCTCTTAAAATTTAGTTGAGAAACGTTCGCCTACCAGATAGACTCTTCAACCGACCACATAGACAAACCTTCTTGTATTTGTCGACAAAAATGGTGTTTAATAGATTTGTAAGTAAGAGATCTCTATTACAACTTTATAAAGGAGAAATTATGAAACTCAGACTTGATATTGATCAGCAATACACCGAAGAGCAAATCATCATAGAGGCACCTGCTTTGTCTTCAAAAATTCAAAAGGTTCAGGACTTTGTACAATCCCTGGATCAAAAAGAAACCATCAAAGGAAAATTCCAAGACCAGGTCTACTTGATTCAGATTAGCAAGATTCAGCGTGTATACATTGAAAATCGTAAGGTTCTGGCCGAAACGGATAGCCAAACCTATGCTCTCGACATTCGTCTTTACCAAGCAAGTGAAATTCTACCTGCTTCCTTTATCCAAATTTCCCAATCGGAAATTGTCAACATTGATGCAATTAGTCATCTAAAACTAACCTCTAACGGCTTGATTGAAATTTATCTTAAAAACGAAAGTTTCACCTACTCATCTCGCCGTTACCTCAAAACTATTAAGGAGAAATTAGAACTATGAAAAAACAAGTATTTCCACGATGCCACAACTGGTATCCTCATCGGCCTCATCCTATCTATTATCTTTTCTTTTATCCACTCACCAAGTAACTACGCACCTCTCAGCCCCAACTCTTTAATTGGGCAATTCATGACCCAACATCAGGTGCATGGATCACTCGTCTTACTTTACTGTCTGCTTATCTGGTCAGCTATTGGAGTCCTCTTTAGTTTTGGTAGCCGTCTATTCGCTCAAGATTGGAGCCTTCTTCGTGCGACTGTCACTCACTTCTTCCTTATGTTGCTAGGTTTTGTACCTCTAGCAATCCTAGCAGGCTGGTTCCCTCTTCACTGGACTTTCATCCTTCAACTCATCCCAGAGTTTGCCATCGTCTACCTCATCATCTGGACGATTCTCTACAAAAGAGAATCAAAGAAGGTTGCCCACATCAACCAACTATTAGCTCAGAAAAAATAAGACCTAAAAACCCACTCCGTTTTGTGAGTGGGTTTTTGCTTATAATTTTTGTTTCAACTCTGATAAGAGATTCATGGCTTGCATCGGTGTCATATTGTACACATCTACTTGGGCCAACTCTGCTAGGATAGGATTTTCTTCTTTTTCATCAAAGAGAGACATTTGCTCATTGACAACATTCCTTTGGTTGATAGAGATTGGATTTTCCTGACCTTGGCTCTCTAGTTGAGTTAGAATCGCATCCGCTCTTTTTAGCAAGTCTGCTGGCAATCCTGCAATCTTAGCAACGTGAATACCGTACGATTTGTCTGCTGGACCTGGTTCAATCTTATGAAGGAAAGTGACCTGACCATTTTGCTCAAGCGTAGCCACATGTACATTTACTAGATGTTCAAGACTAGCTTCCAGACTGGTTAATTCATGGTAGTGCGTGGCAAAGAGAGTCTTGGCACCAATATGCTCATGGATATACTCGATAATAGACTGGGCTAGAGCCATACCATCATAAGTTGCGGTTCCTCGACCAAGCTCATCAAAAAGAATCAATGAATCCTTTGTCGCATGACTAATGGCATTGTTAGCTTCCATCATCTCTACCATAAAGGTAGATTGACCTGAAACCAAATCATCTGCCGCACCGATACGGGTAAAAATCGCATCAAAAAAATTGGCAGTCGAGCACTTTCTGCGGGGACATAAGAACCCATCTGAGCCATAACCGCTGTAATGGCTAGTTGACGCATGTAGGTTGACTTCCCACTCATGTTCGGACCTGTAATTAGTTGAATGCTAGTATCTTCATCCATCTGGATACTATTTGGAATATAGGGTCTGAGCTCCCATTACCTTTTTCAACAACTGCGTGACGACCATTCTGGATATCAATCCGCGACTCTTGCCCAAACTCTGGTCGAATCAGGTGTTGTTTTTCTGCAACTACTGCCAAGCCTTGCAAGACATCGACAGTAGCGATTCCTTGAGCCAGAGCCTGTAGACGTTGGATATACTTGCCAACCTCCTCACGAATACGCATAAAGATTTCGTATTCTAGGTTTGCTGATTTCTCACGCGCCTCTAACATTTCTCCCTCGATACGCGCCAATTCCTCTGTCCCAAATCGCTCAGAGTTTTTCAGCGTAGCCTTGCGGAAAAAGTGAGCTGGTACGTTACCTAGCTGCGAGTTGGTTACATGGAAATAGTAGCCGTCTTTTTTATTGTAGTCAATCTTGAGAGTATTGATGCCAGAGTTTTCTCTTTCCTTGGCCTCAATCTCAGCAATCCAGCTGGTCCCTTCTCTCAGCACACGACGGTATTTATCCAAGGTCTCATCAAAGCCCGTTCGGATAATACCACCTTCGGTAATCACGTGGGGAGCCTCTGGGGCAATGGCAGCACTTATCAGGCTTTCCAACTCAGGGATAGCATCCAGTTGTTCAATCAGATAAGCTAGAGCTGGTTGCTCCATTCCTTCTAAAATGGCGCGAATTCGTGGAACACTTCCCAAGGTAGTCGCTAATTGCAAAAGATCTTTAGGATTGCTTTTCCCAAAAGATACACGACTAGCCAGACGTTCGATATCGTAGACTCCCTTGAGGCTTTCCGTTAAATCACTGCGTTCAAAGAAATAATCCAGGAAGACTTGTACAACTTCCTGACGTTCAAGGATACGGTCCGTATCAATCAATGGACGTTGAATCCAAGAACGTAGAAGACGCATCCCCATTGCAGTTTTAGTCTCATCTAGCAACCAGAAAAGACTGCCTTGTTTCTTACCTGAGCGAGCATTTTCAACCAAATCCAGACTAGCCTTGGTCGCAAAATCCATCTGCAAGAAATCTTTGATTTCATAACGAATAACAGGTTTTAAGTGATTCAACTCTCTCATCTGCGTCCGATGAACATACTGGAGTAGTTTACTGCTAGCAACTTGTTCAACAGGCGCCAATCCTGAATCTAATAGATGTACATCTTCATAAGTTTCCTGTTCGTAGGAAAGCACTAGATTCATTTGACGACTGAGAATCTGCTCTTCCGCTTCAGATAATTGGTAGCCTATCACTACTTCTCTAGCCTTGAGGTTACGGATTTCACCACAGACTAGAGAAAAATCTGATAATCCCGTTACATAGAAATCACCTGTCACTAGGTCCATATAGGCTAAACCATATTGAGAGCCATCACGATCAATAGCTACCAAAAAGTTATTTTGACTATCTGGCTTACTACTATCAACAACCGTTCCTGGTGTAATGACCTGAACGACCTCACGCTTAACGACACCCACAGCCTGTTTAGGGTCTTCCATCTGTTCAGCGATGGCAACCTTGTAGCCACGCTCAACGAGGACATCTATATACTGTTGGGCAGAGTGATAAGGAACACCAGCCATAGGGAATAGGATTTTTCAGCATTTTTTTATTACGACTGGTTAGTGAGATTTCTAGTATCTGAGCAGCATTGACTGCGTCTTCATAAAACAACTCATAAAAAAATCACCCATACGAAAAAGCAAAAAAGCATCTGGATATTGTTTTTTGATATCCACATACTGTTGCATACCAGGTGATAATTTTTCAGTAGTCATTTACTCTCTCCTTGTAAAAACAGTCCTGAGAGAAGCTCTCAAGACCTTATCTATCTTCCATTAACTCTAGCAAGCGTTCTTCCATGACTTTAGCAGCATGTTGATCCTTACAGATGACCAACAAGGTATTCGCTCCTGCAACCGTTCCTAAAATCCATTCATCTTTATTTGAATCTACTACATTGGCTAAAACGGATGCTTCTCCAAGTTTAGTGTGGAGAACCAAGGTGAATTCGGCTCTTGCAACACCCTCTAAGTGATGTGAAAGGAATTCGACCAGATCAATCTTCTCTGTCTCATTTGCTAGCACATAGTAGACAACATCGTTTTTCTTAACTTTGGTTAAGCCAAGCTCTCGCAAATCACGGGATAAGGTCGTCTGTGTCACAAAGACATCACAGGCTTCCAATCGATCCTGAATTTCCTTTTGAGTTCCTAATTTTTCTTCTGTAATCATTCGTTTGATGAGCTGATGACGTTCTCTTTTTCTCATAAGATCCTTTCGAGTGAATATTTATAACATTTTACATTTTTTTAGTAAGAACATTATATCAAAAAAACTGGATATTTCAAAAAAATATCTCTTCTTTCAAAAAAATGTAGTAAATTGTGATAAAAATAGTAGAAAAAGCCCTAAAAGGAGCCCTAAATGAATACAAAAGAATTGATTGCTAGCGAGTTGGCTAGCGTCATTGATAGCCTGGACCAAGAGGCTATTTTAAATTTACTAGAAACACCTAAAAACTCAGATATGGGAGATATCGCCTTCCCTGCCTTCTCATTGGCAAAGGTTGAACGTAAAGCTCCTCAAATGATTGCTGCTGACATCGCTGAAAAGATCAATAGCCAAGCTTTTGAAAAAGGTTGTAGCAACAGGTCCTTACGTCAACTTTCTTTCCTTGATAAGGCTGCCATTTCTGGTCAAGTTCTACAAAACGTTATCACTGAAAAAAAGAGCACTACGCTGACCAAGAGATTGGCAATCAAGAAAATGTTGTCATTGACATGTCTAGTCCCTAATATCGCTAAACCATTTTCAATCGGTCACCTTCGTTCAACAGTTATCGGAGATAGCTTGTCACATATCTTCCAAAAAATCGGCTATCAAACTGTCAAGGTCAACCACTTGGGAGACTGGGGTAAACAGTTTGGGATGTTGATTGTTGCCTACAAAAAATGGGGTAACGAAGAAGCTGTCAAAGCTCATCCAATCGATGAACTCCTTAAGCTCTATGTCCGCATTAATGCTGAAGCTGAGAACGACCCAAGTTTGGATGAAGAAGCACGCGAATGGTTCCGCAAACTGGAAAACGGCGATGAGGAAGCTCTCGCTCTCTGGCAATGGTTCCGTGATGAAAGTTTGGTGGAATTCAACCGCCTTTACAATGAATTGCAAGTCAAATTTGATAGCTACAACGGAGAAGCCTTCTACAATGACAAGATGGATGCAGTTGTAGATATCCTCGCCGAAAAGGGACTTTTGGTCGAATCAGAAGGTGCTCAAGTTGTGAATCTTGAAAAATACGGAATTGAACACCCAGCTCTTATCAAGAAATCTGACGGTGCGACTCTCTACATCACACGTGACTTGGCTGCAGCCCTCTATCGTAAAAACGAATATCAATTTGCTAAATCGATTTATGTCGTTGGTCAAGAACAATCTGCTCACTTTAAACAACTCAAGGCAGTACTACAAGAGATGGGCTACGATTGGAGCCAAGACATTGTACATGTTCCGTTTGGTTTGGTAACAAAAGAAGGGAAAAAACTTTCTACTCGTAAAGGGAATGTTATCTTACTAGAACCAACTGTTGCAGAAGCTATCAGCCGTGCTAAAGCGCAGATCGAAGCCAAAAATCCTGAACTTGAAAACAAAGACCAAGTCGCTCATGCTGTTGGAGTTGGGGCCATTAAATTCTATGACCTTAAAACTGACCGTACAAATGGCTACGACTTCGACCTTGAAGCTATGGTATCCTTCGAAGGGGAGACTGGTCCCTTATGTTCAATATGCTTATGCTCGTATCCAATCAATCTTGCGTAAAAGCTGATTTCAAACCTGAAGCAGGTGCCAACTATAGCTTTGAACGATGCCGAAAGCTGGGAAATTATCAAGCTAATCCAAGACTTCCCACGTATCATTAAACGTGCAGCTGATAACTACGAGCCTTCTATCATCGCTAAATTTGCGATTAGTTTGGCTCAAGCCTTTAATAAATACTATGCCCACACTCGTATCTTGGATGAAAGTCCAGAGCGTGATAGTCGTCTAGCTCTCAGCTATGCAACAGCAGTTGTCCTTAAAGAAGCCCTCCGTTTGCTGGGTGTAGAGGCACCAGAGAAGATGTAATTCGTTACAAGAGACTGAAACTAAAGTTCCTAGTCTCTTGACGGCAATCGCTATCAGGCGATTTGCCTAAACGCCTTACTAATGCATCCAAATAAATAATATCGACTTATTTGGATGCATGTCGTGATCTATTAAATTAATTTATTACTAAGTAAGCTAAGTAACTAACGCCAAATCCTATTCGGACTTTGGCTAGGCGCCTCACTAGTCTTTCGATAGAAATATTATCGATTTCTACCGAAAGACGTCGTAATCTTCAAGTTACTGTAACTAAAATTCATAATTGTTAGACGCTAGCCGCTTTTATGCAGACTAGCTAACTGCTTCACTAGTCATGCTCCCTAAATATAATCGATTTAGGGGCCACGACGTTGTAAATGAGGCGACTTGTCTAAACGCCTTACTAATGCATCCAAATAAATAATATCGACTTATTTGGATGCATGTCGTGATCTATTAAATTAATTTATTACTAAGCAAGCTAAGTAACTAACGCCAAATCCTATTTGGACTTTGCCTAGGCGCATACAATATTACCAGTCGAAAAGCGAAGGAGTTCGCTGTTCTATCACCACCTACTTCTTTATCACTTAGGGAGAATTTTTATGAGCCAGTATGCTTATATTCTAGTTGTTATCAGTCTTCTTTTTCTCTTTCTTATCAATAAATACGAAAAAGAGAAACTTCAAAGACTGCTTCAGGATCAACTATTGAAAGATCAAGCTTTTCGTGCAACTATCAAAGAGAAAATCCAAACGATAGAAAACATCAATGATGTCATTGACTACATTAACAAAGGTTACCGTTTAGGAATTCCCATTTCAAAAGAAATCGTTGACGAAATTCGCAAATAAGAAAAAAACTCGAGATACCATTTCTCGAGTCTTTTTATTTATTTCTGACAGCTAATATTCCCACCAAGATAACAATTCCTAGTGATACCATAGTTCCAACTGGTGCTATATTTTCATCAAAAATTTTATCAGAGAACAGTAGCAGAGCAATCGCTAATAGTAGCAAGGCACTGCATAGCATAATATCCTTGATGCTTGGTTTGCGTTTTATATACTTTAAAAATGATTTCAGTAATTTACTCATTTGAACTGTTCTCTTTTGAAATAATTCTACGATCCATAGGCTAACATTCTAGCTTAGAAAGTCTACCTCTTATTAAACCTCAAGTTCGTAGAGCTCTGCAATAATGCCTGCAACCTTCTTGATATCTCCCAACATACCACGCATTTCAAAATCAGCTAGTACAGGAAATCCAAAGCGTTGACTGTATTGCTTTGCAGTTAAACAGTATTGGTTATTGAAGTTTCGATTCCCTGATCCTACAACACCAAAACACTTACTAGCATTGTCACCATAGGCGATAAAATCACCTACAGGAGTCGTTAAGATTTCTACATCTCCATTGTCAACACCATTGCCACCTTCTAAATAAGTTGGTAAAAAAGTGACAAAAGGATTTGACATTTCATAGAATCCTCGTTCTTCCTTGACCAACTCTTTGATGTCAACCTTCTCAACATCAATATTCTTATACTGCTCTAACAAATAAGCTTTCAAACGTGTTACGAAACTCTCCGTGTTGCCACTTAGACTGATATAAACTAAGGAAATTTTTTTCATCTTTTCCTCCCTCTTTCTCGAATCCAAAAAAATAACTACCAAGATTGTATCTTGATAGTTATCCTTTGTCAACTCTTAGGCGAGTTCTTCCTCTTGAGATTCTGTTAATTCTTTTTGCTGACGCCATATTTTATAGAAGACGATTGCTAGGAAGATAACATTGAGTACAATCCCAAAAATAGCAGAACCTTTAACACCTAGTTCAGCCCCCATACGAACATTAGGGTCTGTAAAAAGTAAAAGTGCATCTTGGACTCCTACAAAGTTGTAGATAGAACCAAGGATAGCTAGAAAGACATAGCCGATATAGGTATAATTGGCCAACTGAATATTTTTACGTACGAGGAAAATCAAAGCAACAACAACTAGAATAGCTGATAAGATAACTAAGATAATGTTGATAATTGAATGACTATGTTCAGCTGCTTTAATCGTGTAGGCAATCAATTCCTTAGCATAAGTAGCATCTACACCTGATGTCTCAATATTACCCATACTTTCTGCAGTAGGTACTGGAGAGATGATCCCAAATAGTGACATTGCTGAGAGTAAGGCTGAAAAAATCAGTAATACCCATAGATAGATTGGTTTCTTTTTCATAAAAGTAACCTCCTCATATTTTTTAAACTTATTATAGCATATTTTAAAATGGATAACAAAAGTTAGAGGGTTACATCAATCTGCTTGCGGTAAGCCTTAGGAGATTTCCACATAGTTTTCGAAAGACCTTGTAGAAATAGCCTACATTACTATAACCAACCGTATAGCAAATATCCTCAATACTATCATTTGTAGATAGTAAAAGTTGCTGGGCTGCCTTGATGCGTTGCTTATTGAGAAGCTCCGCAAAGGTTGAATTGGTTTCCTTCTTGATTAACTGACCTAAGTAAACAGGATTGATAAAGAGATCTTTGCTGATATCCTTGAGAGAAAGCTCTTTTTTATAGTCTCTACCAATAACTTCAAGTACACTGACGACATTTTCATTCATACGATATTGACCAAAGAAGGACGTCAAGGTTTCTTTTGTATAAGCCACTAAGTCTTCAAAGTTAGTAATAGCATGAATCCTCTTGACAATATCCGTCATGTCGTCTGCTTTCAAATGCTCAAAGAGATGGAAGACGTCCATAACAAACTGAGTAAAGAGTTGCTTGGTGATGGATACCCTCGGTGTGGTTTTCTAAGACAATCTTCTCAAGCAAATTCAACTCCTCGATAATCTGTTGAAGATTTCCCTGGATAATAACTCGATAGATGGGTTCATAATAAGAAAAGAGACTTTCAGACTGATCGAGGTTTACAGTTCCATAGAAGAGTGCCTTCTCAACATCAAACTTCCATTTTTCAAAGTTTGCCTGATAAGGTGACTCAAAAGACATGACAAGCAGACCGTCGAATTTCTGAGCTGCAATCACAATCTGCCAGTCCTGACCTAGAACATAGTAAGGGATGACAAAATCCCCTTGTTTTTCTTGGGAAAGGCCAATCCACCAGTTTTCTTTTTGAGATAGGTGTGCTTTAAATGCTTCGTCGTCTAACTTTTGACTTAACATTTCTGGCTCATGCACTTTCTCACGAAGCTGACCAAGGATTTTCTCAAGTAAATGCTCCAGTTCAACCTTATCAACTGGTTTGACAAGATAATCTACAACATTGAGGTTCATGGCTTTCTTGACATATTCAAATTCTTGATAGCCGGAAAGAAGAATATAGTAAGCCTCTGGCAAGAGTTCCTTCATTTCCCCAATCATTTCAAGTCCTGTCTTGCCAGGCATGTTGACATCAGAAATGACGATGTCTACAGGATGTTCTCGAACATAGTCCAAAGCGTCATCAGCATGATTGGCTGTTGCAACGACTTCCATATCCCATTTTTCAAAAGGGATCAAACGCTTAAGTCCTTCTGTAATCATGTACTCATCGTCAACTAATAGTACTTTATACATGTTTATCCTTTCTCTTCATCCTGAATGGTGATTCTATATTGAACACCTTTTTGTTCAGCTGATTCTACATTGATGTTATAGCGGTCTCCAAAGTAGAGCACAAAGCGTTCGTGGATATTAACAATCCCAATAGACTGTTGTTCCCCCTTATAATCTGCTGTGTGTTCAAAGGTTCTTTGAGCCAGTTTAGCTTGAATTTCTGCTAGTTTTTCAGCAGACATCCCACGACCATTATCGGTTACTAAGATTTCGACATAGCCATCTTTTTTTCAAAGCCTTGATACTGATAACATTATCTGTTCTTCTGTGATCAACTCCATGGGCAAAAATAATTTTTCCACTAACGGTTGGAGGGTGAACTTTGGAATACGCATTTCTTCCAATTCAGGGTCAATCTTAAATCCATAGGCAATGGATTTTGGATAGTGAACCATACAGAGATAACTGTACTTCGACAAAAACTCCACTTCTTGTTTGAGGGTCGTTTCTCGCTCGTCAGAGATATTATTGCGCAGGAGACTACTGAACTCATAGATGATATCTGCTAGTTCATTTTGGTTCTCCATTACTGCGTACATCCGCAAAAATTCCAGAGTATTGTACATGAAATGCGGATTAATTTGAGCTTGTAAGGCTCGCATGTTGGCATCTTTTTGATTGAGTTCCAGTTGATAAATATCGTGAATATTACTTTCTAGTCGATCCAACATATCATTTGTCGACTCAGCAATTAGCAGCAATTCCTGGTCCTTTTTATCTGTGTCGATTCTCTTGGTCTGCTCTCCCTTAGTAATGGCTTGGATAGAGTCCACCAAGTCCACAACCTGACTTTGATAGTCAGAAAAAGTCCTTCTTAAGGTCATATATAAAATGATGATAAAGAGGGTGCTCAAACCTAAAATAAGTGCCGAACTCGCTAAAGTCCCACTCCAAACATAATCCTTTGGTACAGCTACTCGAACTTGATAACCATGGGCAGTTGTTCCTACCAACCAAGACTCATTCGTTCCCTTCGCTCCAATATAGAACATATCTGTTTCATATGGTGCAATGACAGTTACTGCTACAGGAATTGTTCCCCTAGTGTTGTCAATCGCTTTATAGAGGACTTCTGGCTCTACGGAAATATAAATGACTCCAAGAGCCTGGTCCGAGATGGGATCAGACACTGGAACCGCAAAACTATTAGCATCCGGTTTAAAGCTCTCAGCTGGAATTTTCTGTCCACCTCTGTTTCCTCTTTTGGAAACAAATACATCTGTTGAATCCTGTAGAACAATCGAAATACCTGTCACAAAATCGTTTCGCACGTAAATATCATCGATATTTTCATAAATGGAAACGGAAATATAGGGTGATGCCTTGCGCTCTAACTGCCAGTAAAAATAATCCGGCGTACTAAGGCTAAAATACTTGTAAATACCTTCAATCCGAGCTTGATTATCCACTAAACTCTGGGCTAGACGGGTTGACTCTCGATAATAGTATTCAACCTCATCAACTGTTCGAGCGAGAACACGCTGACCGACACGATTGGCTTCCCTTTCACGCATATCCCAGTCTGCATAAGAAATCAAGAGAGCAAAGCAGGAAATGATGATAATCATCACCAGACTATAGATTCTTAGGAGTGAGTGAAGGCGGAATTGTTTGGTCTTATTTGGTTGCCAATTTTTCATGAATACTTTCATAAACAGGCTCCAATAAATCACTAATAAAGAAGTGCCACATCCCAATACCTACAAAAGCAATGAGGGCTGGCATATAGAAAGCCAATAATGGCTAACAAGACGCTACCAAGGAGAACCTTGGCCACTGCTGATAAACTCATAAAAAAATTCCGATAAAAGGCAAGTTTTAAGGTGTTTTTATAGGACAATTCAAAAGTAAACCTGTAACTTTAAAGATACCGTATAGGCCAAAAAAATACCAAGGCTACTAAAAAAGATATTTAGAAATGTTGCTGCAAGTGGATAATGGTCTGGTTTGGCAACTGAATCATCAGATACAAGCCATAAATCAAGATCAAGTCAATCCCTATAAAGGTGTAGAAACTGAGATTACTTTTTACAAAATTGCTCTTAAATAAAGCCCATGCTTCCTTGAAACGATAAGCACGGTAAGAATAGCCATGTTTCAGCAAATAAACTCATGAGAGTTGCACTAGCGGGTGCTATACCAAAAGACCACTCCTCCTGCTAGTGTCAATAACCAAAAAAATAAGCCGTCGCAATCATCCCCAAAAAAAGAAACGATGAAAGACTAGCTCAATGAAATTTCCCACGGTTTGCCTCCTATACATTAATCTAGTTTTATTATAACATATTTCAAGCGCTCTCAAAAACAGAAGCAGTAAAAAGGGCAAGAGAATTTAACTCATTACCTTTTTAGAAGTAAGCTTGGAGTAGGGGCCATCCTTGTCAAAAAGTGTACAAACACCAAACTATAAAAAAATTACATTTATTGGTTTAATAAGGATACTTTGTACTATAATATAGATAGAGATACCGATTAATAATCAAAGAACAAAAGGCTTTTCCCAAGGCAGATGGATATGTTTGAAAATTAGATAATTACTATTCAACTTATTTACTGGATTAACAAAATAACGAAAGGAGTATGTACCATGACTACTCAAACTTTTAAGCACTGTGTTGATGTGTGTTGCGCTTATATTGACTCTTTTCTCTGAAAAATTGTTCAAGCAACATGAAAAATCGGAAAAATAATTTGCACTATAATCATATTAGTCGCTGTTTTGTTAATGCTGCTCTAAGTTATTTTAAGAATACAGGAATTTGTTTGTCCTGTATTCTTTTTTTCTCTATAAACCGTGCATTGATAAAAACGAATAACAAAAACACCCCCAGTTAGGGAGTGTTTTCAAGGAAAATAGCAAGATTACCTAAATTTTTACTATTTAGCGTCGTCTTTTTTTAAAGATGTTTTTAACACCTTCAACAGCGCCTTCAATTGCGTCTTTTGCATCTTCAGCGACTTCTTTCACTTTAGAAGCAACTTTTTCAGCAGCTCCTTCGCTTTCAAGTCCTTTATCGCCTATTAATTTGCCAACGCCTTCTTTAACAGATCCTGCTGCTTGGTTGAATTTTTTTCTTCTGTAGACATAAGTATGTCCTCCTTTTTATTTTTTTCTAAATTAGTAATTAGTGAACACGTGGTTCTGCTTTGGCTGCAGCGTCTTTAACAGTTTCAACGCCTTGGCCAACTTTTTCTTGAACGAATTCAGCGCCTTCGCCAAGTTTTTCTTGTGCTGCTGCGACACCTGAACCGATACCAGATTTCACTCTAGACAATTGTTCTGACGCGAACTCGCCTGTTGATTCTGCTACGTCAGTTACACGATCTTGAAGGCTAACTGAGTCTGCTTCATGTTGTTCTTTAGTTTTGATATCAACAACATTAACGTTAACTTCAACTACTTCTAGATCAGTCATTTTCGCAACTTCTGATACGATAACGTCTTTGATTTCCTTGTATAGAGTTGGAACGTTTTTTCTGTACTCTACGATAACGTTCAAGTCAACTGCTACTTGTTCTTTACCAACTTCAACGTTAACACCGTGTGTTACATCGTTAGTGTTAACAAGTTTTTTTCTGTAAGATTTGAGAAGAATCCACCGTCAACATGTAATAGTCCTGGGACTCTATCTAGTGAAAGACCGATGATTTTTTGAATAACTTTATCTTCGTAAGTTAATTCTCCGCGAACATCTTTAGAAACAACAACATCTTTTTTTTCAGTATTTACATTTACATTTTTTTCTACGTTTGACATATGAAACTCCTTTATTTATTTAAATAATTCTTCTGTACATAGTATCCCAACCAAATTCCTAGGGCTCCACAGATTAAAACGAACAATGTTTTTAAAAGAAACCGAAGGATAGGATGAAGCAGGCTAGAATAATACCTACTACACCACATAGAATTGGGTATTGATATTTTTTTAAACCATTCCATTTTTTTACTTCCTTACTTTTACACGACTAACAATTTTTCTTAGCTGCTTTTTTTGAGGGTCATATTCTTTCACTGAAACTTCCAGTTTAACCTCTCGATCAATACCAAAGAATTCTTTCAATCCTTGAGTGATTTCGTTTTTGAACTACTTCAAATTTGTTAGCAATGTTATCTGAAAGAACAGCTGTACCTTCTACATAAACGAAACATTTCTTTTTCCGAGTATGTACCTGAATTTTTGGGATTTTTTTGACCATCTTGTGTTCATCCAATAAACATCGAACAAACCCTTCAATAGCTGAATTTCTTTTAGTTTTAAATTTATCGTCTTTAGTTCCAAGTTTTATTTCCAGATATTGTTTAGGATAAAACAGGATTACTAACATCCATAATAAAACTAAGATAGACAGGCCTAGAAGCCCCCAAAAATACATATCTAGCGAGATAATATTCAAATGATGTCTGTCGCCAGCTAGTCAATTGAATCCCTAAATCACTAACCTGGTGGTAATCTATCAAAAATAGGAAGGAAAAATTGTCAAGATTAAAATACAGAAAAATAAACAATAATATTTTCTTTGATTTTGACATATAAAAATCCTTTTCAATTAGTGCAACAAACCATAGCTTTACCCGTCATTATAAATTAAAAACTATAGTCTGCTTTCGAGTAAAAAATTAACCTTTTTCACCCAAAAAGAATGATACCACAGAAACTACAATCACTGCACCAACAATAGATGGAATGATAGCCATACCAGCTAGTGAAGGTCCCCAGGTACCAAGGAGTGATTGACCTACTGATGAACCGATTAAACCGGCAAAATATTAGCAATTACTCCCATTGAGCCACCTTTTTATGTGATTGCTCCTGCTGCAAGGCCGATAAAGCCTCCTACAATAATGGACCACAAGCCTCCTTTCATAATCCCAATATATCTGGGTTAAATATAGTATATCAAAATATGAGAGCGCACTCAAATTATATGCTCACGAATATATGCTTTAATAAAATGTCTATTTTTAAAAATACAGAAAAAACGCTCTAGTCACAATGACTAGAGCGTTTTTCTATATCCGAACATCTAATTTATTTCACAAAAAAATGTAGTCATTCGGTTGATTTTTTTATTGCAATACATTGAAATTGAAAAAGAAAAAAACGCTTAAAATCAAGCGTTTTTTTCTTATGTATTGATTCGTATTGAATGCTTACTTTCACTTCTATAAAAAGATTAAATAATTTCTATTTTAGCTGTTAGAAACGTTGGTACATCAATGTTTTTTTAGAATGCTACATAATAAAAGGTAGAGTGAATGGTAGAGTAGTAAAAATAGTTGTTATCCTAGTTGATTAAAAAAATCTCTGATTTCCTCATCTTTTATAAAATAATATATAATTTTCCCCTCTCTTCTAGTATCCAAGATGTTTTGATTGGCTAGTTTACGAAGATGGTGGGAGGCAGATGCCATACTGAGATTTAGTAAACAGGCTATATCACAGACACAGAGTTCTTCAACAGCAAGGAGATAAAAGATGATATTTATCTGTTTATTATCGGTAAACTTTGATAAAATACGAAGTGATTTTTGGACTTTTTCCTTTTCAAGGTAGTTCGTTGCGGTTGTAACATTTTGTTGATTTATAATATTCACTTGGCAGATACTATCTTTTTTCATAATTTTTTCTCCTAGCCGAACACAGTCCTTAGCATGTCAAAGCTGTTGTTTTCAATCAGGATATACATCCCCAATCCTAAATAAACAACGGCAATAAACCATCTGCTATATTTTTCCAAAGTTTCTCCAACAGAAGGGACTTGTGCCAATTTTTTTGGGCAGAAAAAAACCAAGAGATAAATCATGACTAGAAAAAGTAAGTAAAGCCACTATCAAATTCGCTAAATTTAAGGTAATAAAATATGGGACAAAAAAACACCAATATTGTCAGCACCACAACTTGCAAAAAGTAATCATAGCGACTAGAAAAAAATCAGGTTTTTATCATCTTTGCGCAAACCATCTTTTGCAATAGCTTCTCCATCAGAATCTCCTAAAAAGCAAAACTTTGAGTCCTAGGAAAATTGGAATCAAACCGAGCAAACCTAAAATCTCTTTACTAGGAATATAATTTAAGACAAATGCAAAAAAAGTAAACTTAGCAATATTAGACTAACAGAGCCTAGAAATTGTCCTAAATAGATGTTAATGATGTCTTTTTCTGCTTTTTTTCTTTTGGCAAAAAAATAACATTAGGATAATAAGTAAGTCTACGGCTGTCCCAGAATACAGGATTATTGAAGTAACAACATTTTGAACCATAAAACACCTCATTCAAATATACTTTTTGAATGTATTTTAACATTAAACTTTGTAGATGTCAACTTCAGCTCCATCAAAATATAGATAAGAAGGTAGTGTAGCAAACATTAAAAAAAGCCCTGCCATCGAAATGATAGCAGGGCTTAACTTCAATATCCAGATGATATATTTATCTAAAAAAAGGTAGAGAAAAAAAGGTAGAGTTTGGACTGAAATATAGTGAAATGTATTGAAATTGAAAAAAGAAAAAACGCTTGAAATCAGCGTTTTTCTTATGTATTAATTCGTATTGAATGCTTACTTCACTTCTGTAAAGGTTGTGAATGTTATTTTAGCACCCTATAAACGCCGTTATATCAACGTTTTTAGATTGTTCTATAGAAAATGTAGTCATAAATGTAGTCATTTTGCTAAGCCGTCAATTTTGCAATTTCTTTGAGGTAGATTTCAACTGCTTCTGCTTTCTTTTTCGGTGCTAATTCAGCATAAGTGTCCATCGTCGTTTTAATCGACTTATGCCCCATTCTTATCTGGAGTTCTTTCCAGTTAGCACCAGCATTCAGCATCAAAGAAGCATGTGTATGACGGAAAAGATGAAAACCATAATTTGGCAGTCCTAACTCAGTCAAGCGCTTTTTAAGCGTTGCACGTTCATTTCTATCACACATATAGTTCCCGTAAATTGTCGGGAAAATTAGATTCACAGTTGGTAAATCATGACTCACAAAGTAGTCACTCATCTCAGCATGAAAAGCTTTCAAGTCATCTAAGACTTGTCTAGGGACTGCAACTCTTCTGTTACCAGAATCAGTTTTGGCACTGTTCTTACAAACAATCTCACCCTTAATCCCAAGTTTCTTATTTCCAGCTTTCCACATCAGCGTCTTGTTAACAATGATTTCATTGGAATCAAAATCGAGATCATGAATCGATAAAGCAAGAAGTTCATTGATTCGAAGCGCAGAAGCTAACAGCGTGTCGCAGATAACCTTGAATCTTCGATTTGCTCGAGTATCAGGAAGAGTATCAAGATAGTTCAGCCAAGTACCCAAATCCTCTCCGTGCAATACCATGATTCTCTCCTTTACCACCTTCGGTTTTGGAGGGATTTTTACTGTCCGAGCCGGATTATGAGAAAGTTCGAAATTCGTAATCCCATAATCGAAAATATCACTGAGTTTATAGATAACTGCACCGAAATCTTTTGCGTGTCCCTTTTTGGATTTTTTAACACCTGATTCAACAGACTTTTTAGATTGTTGAGCTAATTTATTAACCCAAATCTGAATATCTGCTGATTTTATCTCTTCAGGTCTATATTCTCCAAACTTCGGGATGATATAGGTATCAAGATAACTTCGAACTCGATTGATCGTATTCTGAGAAGTCACCCAAGTTACAAAACTGACAAACCAGGCTTCTGCTAACTCCTCGAAGTTATTAATCAACAAAGTCTCTTTTAGAGTTGAACCCTTCGCTTCAAATTCAAGTCGAGCTTGAATGATTTTCCTATCAAGACTTTTTAGAGTTTTAGCAGTTATAGATGATGTAACTTTTTTACCAGTTTTAACATCTACACCAATATATACACCACGTTGCGTATAGCTAATAGTTCCGTTACTCTTGGTAGTTTTAATGACTTTTCGATTGTTGTGAATGATAGTTTCTTTCTGCATAGTAGCCTTTCACGTTCGGATATATAAAAGGCTAAAATAACAACCTCACATATTTCATGTGATATTACTATTTTAGCACATTTTTTAGAATCAAGGAGTTAAATAGGTCAGCACATCCTCCATTCTATAGTAGACAGTTCGAGTTCCCTCAATCGGTGGTTCTAGGCGCTTAAGTCCTGTCTTCTCCCAAGACTTCAACGTGTTTGGTGAAATCTTAAGTATCGAAAGCAGCTCTTTCTGAGTAAGTATACTTACATGCTTTTGAGTAGCTTCTTGTTTCTGTATCAAAGCTAGCAAACAATTCAAATTTGTTCGATTTGATTCAGCTTTATAAGTTCATTATTCGTCATTCTTCACTCTCCTTTTTATGACTTGAGTGTCTACGTGAATCGAGATACTTTGCGAAAAAGTATGTCTTATCAATGATGAGATTTAACAGCGACGGATTCTCAACTCGTGCATATCTAACAAGGTTGTTAAACTCAGTAAAGTTGTGTTCTTCGATAATATCAATCACAGTTGAAAGAAATTGTTCGTTATTGTTAGTGATTAGAAATTTCTCCAATTCAAAACCACAACCTGATTCAATTTCATCGATATTGTAGAGTGTTTTATCAGGATTCTCTGCGTGTATGAAATAATCATACATACCTTTTGGTGACATGACCACTTCTACATGAGAAGGTGCATGCAGTTTTTCAGTTAGTAACTCTGAGACCTGCGTATAGCTTTTAAGTGATTCGAAAAATAGGACTCCGTGCTTATGCGCTTTTTTAAATTCTCCTGTTGCTTTATTTACATCCTTATCGTGCCAAGGACTCAATATAAATGGAATATGCATTTCTCTAGAATATCAAGATAATTTTCCGGTGTACTTTCTTGATAAATCAGAAATGCCCATTTATTCGAACGTTTATCTTTGACCATGAATATCTCCTTTCAAAAAGCATTTTCAATTTGTCTGCATTTAGTGTGGTTATTGATTATTGAACCAATGGGTCGTAGTAGTCCCATTGGTTCTGTCAATTAGATTGCATGATAAGGCAGTACTTTCGGCCCTCACTACGTGAACCAAGTACCGCCAACATTTTATCTTTTTGTAGATTTAAACCAGAGCTTATTTCCTTTCCTGTCTGGTGCGGAAAAAAATAATAGTCTGGATTGCGACTAGAAATTTCTTCTTTGATGTAGGACTCCATGTCTCTCAGAAGTTTCTGAGCCTGTTGCGTCTTTGGATACTTAATCACAATCGTCACAGAATCTCTTCTTACATCAACAACACACTTAGATGTTGCTCTATTGAATTTCCTTAAAATAGGATTGAACCTTGTCACAGTAGAAGAGTTATCAATTGAAAAGGCTAGTTGAGAATTCTCGTCTTGTCTTAAAAACTGAATGAGGCGAAGTGTTTGATAAGCAGATCTAAAGTAATTACTCGGTTTGTCATAAATAGCACGTAAAATCAACTCAACTATAATGAGAAATACTGCGATTAACGGTAATAAAATTGCTAGAATTTTTGTATAGTACTCACCTTTACTAGCCCATTGCATTATCGTCTCAAGTAGATGAGATAAGTATGTACTTTGAGCATTTGCTATCAAATCCTGCAGCAATCCGAGACCAATTGTCAAACAAAGGAAAAACAAGCCATACATAAGTAGTATTACTGTCATATTAAACGTTCTCTGAAAGAAATTCTTTTTGTCTTTCATAAAATACCTTTCTTAGTGTAATAAGTTGGACATAGCAAGGGAAGAACTTGATAAGGATGCTCATTATCAATGATTTGTATCAAACCGGTACCTTTGCCAATAGGAATCACAATCCCTTCTGGATCAAAATCTGGAAACAGAAATTGTGTTGTCTTCTTATTAATATTCCCAATTTGAATAAGTACATTCAGTTGTTCTCGAACGGAAATAGGGATTGTATTGTGATCAAAACGCTGACTAACTAATAAAAGATGTACTCTGGTCGCCCGGCCGAGAAGTGCAACTTGGGATAGTAGTGAAAAGAAAGATTCTTTTATCGTTTTATTGACCCCCTCCGATAATGCTAGAACTTCATCTATTACAATAGTTAAATGCTTAAATTCTTCCTCAGAGTTTTCATAGAGAATCTCTTGCCTTTCTTGGATGAGATTTAAACATGAGCTTAGATTTTCATTTATCTCCGATACAAAGTCTGACTTTGAGCGATTGCGCTGAGGATGAATGACTTCAATCTCATTTTCACGAGCCCATCTTGATGGGGTATCAAATTTGGGGTCGACAATAATTAAGTCCGAAAAATTTTTCAGTAAGCTTAGAAAGTACGTCAGAGCATAAGATTTCCCAGAGCCACTATTTCCTGCGATAGCTACAGAAGTTACTTTATTAAAATCCAGAGTTAGATTTTCCATTATTGGTACTGTGTTAATTTCTTGCTTCAAAACAAACTGATCTAAATCTGAAATTACAAGTCTTTCTGAAATTCCTTCTTTCCAAGGGAAAAACAAACCTCTTTGAACATGGATATCATCAGTTTCAAGAGCAAGAAAGTAAGCAGAATTCTGTTTAAGAACCGTGTATCGTGGATATAGAGCTGCATTAGCAATCAGAAAAAAATCTTCTGATAGAGATCATCATCAATGATGTACCCAGCTGGCAATCGTGGGATAAATAGAAAAGCCATTATTCTCATATTAATATTAAAACTATTGGTGTAGCTGCTTTCTCCTTGCATGATACTCCCAAGCGCCATGTTCAAGGCTTGGAGTAAGTATTGGGCAAGTTCTTTATCAGTCATCATTTGACCTCTTTGATGTTATTGGCACGGAAATAGACATTATAGCCAACTTCACAGGCTTCTAATCCATCAAAGTCAACCATCGCTAGATAAGACGGAAGAGCAACTTCAGATTCGAATTTCACTTGAAAAGGCGGCAATCCTTTCTGTGAGAACCATGCTTTTATGACCAATGATTTCTCCGGTTGGCTGACCATCTTCAAACTTGATTTGTGCTTCAAATTCAGTGCTCAAACAATGAATTGCTTGTTTTTGATCAACATATTGTTTAGCTGTATTAGCTGAATAGCCATTTTTACGATTTTTTGTTTTCATGTGATTTACCTCATCTAAATTATTATAAAGTTATTGTCAAATATGAGCTCATTCATTCGACAACACTATTATAGCTCAAATACTTTTTGATAAAAATTATGATATTCGTTAAAAAGAATGCATTAGTTCTAACGAATTTCATAACGAAATTTCAAAAATAAAAAAATTATAATTACATATAAAAAGAGAGGAAACTCATCCTCTCCTTTTTAAAAACCAATCAGATCTTCTTACTATATATTTAAAATTGTTTCTTCCATTTCAAGAGAAACTGTGTTTAAAAAGTTTTTTGAATACTAGTTAGAGATTCACAAAATCCTTCAATATCATTCAAAAATATTTTTCGCAAAAGAAATTAATCGCTTTTTGTTATTCTCTATCCGATAGTCAATTCTCAAATCATGCCCACTTTTATTTACTTCATTTATTTTACTATATAAATCTCCGCAACGTATTTCTTCTTCTGCACAAATTGTTCTTCAAATTCCTCCATTAATAAATGATGTTTTCACTATTTCTGCGTTTATTATTGAGTCCTGTTGAGCATTTGAATAATCTTTAAATAATCTAGTTCTAGCATCAAGTAAATTTTTCACTATGATCCCTAATGAAAAATATCTGATTATTTTCAAGGCTACTAATTACGTCAGGAATTATAATATTTTGCTACATCTTCATATAACCAATCATCAATTCTCTGGCTTAACTCATGAAATTTTTATAGGCTTATCCTTAGAACCAGGTGGAACCGTTACTAAATATTTAATGATTTTATGCTTAAAAGATTGTGTGAATTTGTCTTTAATAAATGCCCAGAAGAACCTGAAAAATTTCATTGAAGGGAATAGATATATATAATAACTCTTCAAGATTATCATTATTTAAATTGACATTTATTGGTAAAAAAATTTAGTCCAAAGAATCTTATTTCCCGTCAACATATTCGTAAAAATGCATTTCTGAAATTTTTAAATCTGCAAGATTTTGCCTCTTTGTACAATACTCTGCAGAAAATGAGAAAAGGTTGTATAAACTTTTTGCAACATTATATCCCGTTTATTTTTTTCGCTCTAATTCTAGGTTTCGGACCTTTTCTCCCTGCATCTAGATCATGTATAAAAAGCAAGTCTAGAAGCGCTATAAAATATTAAATATAATAAACTTTCTAATTCCTCTTCTCCACCAAATATAAAAATCAATTTTATCACATTTAAAAAAATTTCTATACAAGATTGAATAAACCCTTCAGTTATAATACTTGACGTTGTCATTTTTTTCCATTTTTATATTTATATTCAACAATTCTATCGTCTTCTTCAATTCTCTTTAAATCTGAGTTATTCCCAGGAAAGGTGCTTCTTTTATATCTTGATTTTTTTAAACAATTAGAAAAAAATTCTGTGATATCCTCCTTGCTAAAAATATGTTCAACTGATACATCCATATCGTCATATCCTTTCATAAAATAATTTTAAAAGTTTGCCTTTTTATTCTATTTTAAACCACATAATATGAAAAGTAAAACTATGATAGGCTAAATAGAACATCGATGCTTTTAGGTAGGTTAAAACAAGGGATTTTCATATTGATAGATAAGACGTACTACGCAAGAATCTTTCTAAATTCATTAGATTCCTGGAACAGTCTACCAGAAAACTAACATCATAAAACAAAAAAATTTCGTAAAATTTAAATTACGAAAGTATACTAGAAAGCACACCTATCGGGTACAATCAAAGATTCATAAAGGTAAACTATTGTTGTATTACTACACATATTAAACGTCACTTTTATAAAAAAACACTGTGTATATACTTCACACAGTGTTTTTATAAACTATTTTTTTTACAACATCACACTACTCTGAATATTTTTGCAATGTATAAAGATATTATCCAGCAGAAATAAAGAAATAGGAATGAATAAAAACATCCACTTATCAAGAATAATTATAGCACTCAAAACCAGCTACAAATATAAAAAAATTAACATACCTAAAAATTATAATTATATATTTCAATATTGTTTTTAGGTTTAGAGCATCAGCAATTCGAGGTTGGAAGATTTTATCAGTTAATTTATCTAAAATATTTTGATTATTAAATTCGAATTCAGCTTGTAATATCAGTATTTCAAATATTTTAAATAACTTATTAAAAATCAATATCTGATATATGATTATCATTACTGTCCTTTACATCACTCAAAACTATCGACGATCCATCTATTTGTTTTTTTAAAAACAAAGATGTATGTTTGATCATCTAAATTTTTAAGAGGAATTTCAATAGTATTTAAGTTATTTTTCAAATTGTATTCTCTTATCAAATCTGTTTTTTTGTTAGACGAACTAAATAATATTTTTAGGAATATCAAATACATATCTGTATTTTGACTTTTTGTATCCTAATATTCAAAAAGACGAATATTATCTTCAGTGAATATTATATCCTCATCTTTAATTATTTCTAAGATTAATTCATTATTTTTGTAAAAAAACCAACAAATCTTCTATTATGTGTTTGCTTTTGCTTCTCAAAAACTAAATTTTTACAACATTATCTTTAAAACCAATTATCATAAATACCATACTGCAAATAATCGATAACACACTTATAGATAGAAATAAGATTACCCCATAATGTTTATAAATCTGAATTACTATATGGATAAAAAAGTAGTCTGGATATTTAATCCCAATTCTTTTTGGAGTTGTTCAATATTAGAAACAATACTACTAGATTGAATTACTCCCAAAAAAAGAACTTATTACAGTAATGGCCGTCAAAAATCGAGAATGACTTGCTCTTCGGTTGTGTAATATATGACTCCAAACATTCTGGATAGATTCCTCTTTGTACAATTGTTTTATCATTTCAGTATAAACTACTTTTTAGTTTGGGATAATATTTAATTTCACTAGACCTTAAAAAAATAGCCCAAATAGTACTTTTTTTAAAACATTCTCGATATTATTAAAATTAGGATTTCTTAGTTTTTACACTGTTTTTTCTTTCGTTCATAATAAAAACAACCATATAATAACTAACAAAGCATTAAACATGAGTATTATCGGATCAGATATATTTCCTCTCATCTCTTTTACTCCTCCACCTCAAATTTAGGCAAACTATTAATTAAATCAACTGTTTGTACAGATACATTGATGATTCTCAAAAGCAAATTGAAGATGTACTTTTCATCATCACTATAGTCATTTGGATCATCCGTAATTCCTGATTTTTTATCGGTTTTAACTTGATACTGATCCATTATCCATTCAATAGCAGCGCGCCCATTCACAACATATTCATACGCTTTTTCAGGAATATTACTAATGGTGATGGCGCTGTTAAAAATGATTGTAGATAAATCATTTACTGATTTTCCTTTTTCATCACGCTTCTTGGCGAATCTCATTTTGGTTACTTTGTAACTTGGATTAACGAATGGTGTAATCTCTACTCTATCATAAACAGGAACTGCTTCATAATTGAGATGCAAGTTCATTAACTTCTGACCAACTTCGACATATTGATATGTAGGCTCATTTTGTAAGTATGCACGTGCTAGATATTCAAAATATGTTCCTCGATCTCGCTGTGTTTCAGCAAGTTCATTAATCTGATGTACTAAATTATCAAAAGTCATTTTATTTCTCCGTTTTGAAAGATAAACTATTATTTAATTGGTAGCAGACTAAAAGCTTACAATACCGTTTTTGTTACTATTATACCATACTTAGATAATTCATATTATTGCTATTTATAATCAGTAAAAATAGCAACTATAAGAATAGTTGCTACAGGATTTTATGAAGGAGTTTAATTTATAGTTGGATTACTTTTTAATAGCTTAGAATGAATTATTTTCCCATTAAAAATACGATAATTTTTCGATTTCAGAGATAAAAAGCTATTCTAGCAGGAACAGATTTTTCCTTAGAATTATTTACATCGAAATCTTGCTCGCAAGGAATAAAGTTTAATTCATGCGATAAATGATTGAAAACAACTTTTGGAATTTTTAAAACTACATAGATAATACCTAGTTTCATCATTTCGAAAAAAATTCTTAGGTAGAAGTTGTTCCACTTATCTTGCACTAGAAACAATCTGCATTCTCCATAATACATTACAAGATGGTCAGATTCTTCCATTTTTTTCTTAACTGTAATGATCTTCGAGGCAAGTATTTTCTAATACCATTTTCATTTGTTAATTCGTAATTTTCATCATCACCTTCATCAACATCATCATTAGGATTTTGATTTTGAGGTAGATTTACCACAATTATTCTATCTTCTAAAATACGTTCTAACATTTGTTCAGCTCTGTCAGGAACGATTTGATCATAGAATACTCTTAATTCTCTTCTAGCAGCAGGTTTAAGTAAGTACTCACAATTTTCTGTATGAACAGAGTTGGGGTAAGCAGCAAGGTAAATTCCATTACTATTCTCTTTTATAGATAATCGTACTTGTTTACACCCAGGACATAGTAGTTGATCTCTGTATCTGTCTCTTGTTGCTTGTTTGTTTCTATAGAATTCCTCTTCTAGTACGTGAAGTTCAAGTATTTCATTGTTGCTTATACAGTACTGATATTTATTTGTTTCAGGCATAATTATTCCTTCTTAATTATATAAATAAAAGGTAAAGATGTTTGTATTTTTATTATACCATAATAGTACAAAATACTCTAATACATAAGGTATCCATAGTTGTTACTAAAAGGGTAGGTGGTAGCATAAGCTAGTGAACAAAGAAGTTATTTGTTGTAAGTGTATTAAGTGTAATAATTTTAAGATGTTAATGTTATAATAAACTGGAGGAATTTTTTTATGGAAGATAATTTAAACCCTAATATTGACCCACGTATAAAAATTCAAATTGTTACCACCAGCTACTATTATTAAAAAAATTTTGTTGATGGAGAGTCTGATTGTAATTATGAGAACTATTTGTTAGAGCTACTTAATAAATCATCTCATTTTAAAAAGGGGACAATCTCTTTTCTCTAAACCGTTCAATGAAAATAATGGTCAATGTGATGCAATCTCGAAAAAGTTATGAAATAGACTTTAAATTATTATCATCTAGCACTAGATTACAAGCTAGTCATTTGTTTTCTCCGGGCATTAGCAATTATGGCGATGGTATAGTTGGTATTCATGAAAGTAAAAAGAAATTCGGTGAAGTAAAAGCTACTCAGATTCATGTTGCATTCCGAACAAGAGATATATCAGAGCTCACTCGATTAAGGGAAAACTTTTTAAATATTAGAAATTATGGTATTAAAAGAGATATCATAAAAGTGTTGAAAATGCTTGAAAAAAACAGAAAAAAACCTTTTTATTATTTTTTTCCATATTCGTTTGAGCTGATTGATATACTAGAGACAGATAATTCGGATGATATTATTGTAAGCGCGTTAAATTATGATTTCCACTCACTATTTGAATACAGAAGTTTAAAAGCGAAGGGATTTGATACCTATTTTTGTAACTATATTTCAAGATAGATTTTATATTTTTTTCTATTCTTGACGATACCCTCTGTTTAATTGAGAAAGTAGATTATATGTCACTGCCTACATTTATTAAATTAAAGAATTACCATCTATAAGGAGGACGAGTTATTGATCAATCCAGATTTTTACAAAAGACTAGCAAAGATATTCTGTGGAGATGAGACAGAGCTGTTTACTTATAAATCAGGGCCTCAGCTAGTTTCTTTTTTCAATACCCATTTCCATACTCAAGATAGTTATGGTCAGGGTTTTCCTACAAGATGGGTATATGTGAATGACAAGCTGTTGGACTTTTCATCTAGAGGCATTATCAATTCATTTTTCAACCTTATACTCAGCAAACAATATCTTTTAACAGAGCGTCAGATAAGTGAAGTGGATGCTATAGAGCATCAGCAGAAAATAATAAATGAATTAGATAAAATTTGTTCTGTTTATTCTTTAAAAATCTCAAAAAAAGGGGAATGAGTTTTATTTAGTGGAAATTGATGCAGATTTAGTTGAGATTGGGAAAGGGGGCTTTGCTGATATTTATTTCCAAAAATCTACAGGATTAGTGGTAAAAAAACTAAATGAGGAATCTGTGAGACGACAATCGTTGAGAAGTAGGTTAAAAAGAGAGTATGAAATAACTAAGTCTTGTTCGGATATTGAGAGTATTATTCGAGTATTTGATTTCGATAGTAGTAATTGTTCATACACAATGGAAAAAGCCGATGATACATTGGGAAATTATATTGAAGCAAGTGAGCTGACAGAGGATTCTAAACTCAATATATTGCGTCAAATACTTTATACTATGTCTCTTGTCCACCAAAGAGATGTTCTGCATAGAGACTTAAGCCCAACTAACATCTTTTTTGTGAATGGTGTAATCAAAATTGCTGATTTTGGTTTAGGAAAAAACCTAAACACTCTGACATCTCATCAAACAATGGACACAACTTCCTTTGGTCAACTCTTTTATTGCGCACCAGAGCAATTAATGCTTTTAAAAGATGCCGATAAACGAAGCGATGTGTATTCGCTGGGACGTATTATTAATTTTGTTATGACTAAGTATCCTAATATTTCTTCTCATTCACTTCGATCTATTAGTGAAAAAGCTACGAATTTAGAACCTGATTATAGGTATCAGGATGCTACTGAAATGTTGAGTGCATTAAATGCATGGTTGAGAATTAGAAGCGACGATGCTTTTAAGAAGACAATATGGGAAAAAATTAGCAACGGTGTTTTTGATGATGACATAGAAAACTATATCTATGAAATGCCAGCAAGAGAATTATGTCAAGCATGTATAAAAAAAGTAATGTTTTTTTATTGAGAGCTTAATGATCTTTATGAAAGTTAGATGATACACATGCGATTTATATCATTCAGACGATTCATTCTAACTATGAACAATATTTGAAACGATTTGAAGATGCAGACTCTTTTGCTACCCTTTTCTTATAGAGTTCTAAAGGAACAATTTTCATTCAATGTTAAAGAAGTGGCTGCTCAGATTTTAAACTATGTAGCCTATGAAGTTGGGCGCTTTTCTGCTCAGCATAAGATAGATAACTTGATTGAAAATGGGATTGAACCAATGATTGAATCCATATTAGAAAGATAGATTAGGAGGAGATGTAATGACAAACGATGAATATTTTAATGAAATAGAGACATATTTCATTAAATTAAGAGAATATCGTGAGAAATCAAAAGTCAATAGCTGCTGGTATTATTGGTGAAAATCTTACTGAAGATGATTTATTTTTTTATTTCTGCACTTAACAGACGAGTTCAATTTATTGATGGAATAATGAACTTATTAAGAACGAGAAATCTGACTTGTACAGGAATTATAGTACGAACACAACTTGATAACCTTATGAGAGTCTTTGCAGCTTTTATATCAGAGGACAGAAGATCATTTATTAAAGAGACATTAAGTGGTACACCTATTAGGAATATGAAAGATAATCAAAATGAAAAGATGACTGATGCCAATCTTAAGAAAAAGATGTCGAAGTATTATCCTGAATTTGAAGAAATTTACAATAAATCATCTGGTTATGTTCATTTGTCTGAAGTCGCATTTCATGAAGCCTTTTGGACCGAACGTTTTGAAAAAGAAGACAAAATTAAATTTTCAGTTGGATTACCCCCAAGAGAAAAACTAAATCCTATTTTAATTGAGTGTGCTGAAGTATTCTGTCACTTTACAGAGATTGAATATGATTTTTACTAAAAATCATTGATTCAAAAAAAGTTTTTGATAATAAACAAAAGATATTTTTTTGAATTAATGTGAACTATATTAAACTATCAATAATTACGAAGATAAAAAAATAAATAATTGGGGGAAATGAATTATGACAACAAATAGTATTAACTCAGATATCACATTGATATCGATTGCTCATAACCAATATGGTGATAAGTTGAACATTGATGATTGGAATTGTGAGTTTAAAAATTGGAAAATGCTACCAATTAAAGATGGTAAATATTATAATTTTTTTGAAGAAAGTAGAAATAGATTGTAGAGTGACCCATGAACCTATATATCGGGAAAAACCCAATAATGTGGAAGGTTATACTTAGAAAAAACCAAACGCTAACTATTTCGTTTCTAGCCTAAATATTGTAAATCATAATATTACTGGAAGTAATAATGCTGAAATAAATTCTACTTCAGAAGAGAGCATTAAGGACAAAGGGCATTTTATTGCCGATTCATTTGATAAATTCCTACTTACAGAGAATGAACTTAAGGAAAATAGATTCAAAGTTCAACAATTTTTGGTCTAGGGAATAAAAAGCAACGTCTCACCTCAAGATTATAGAGCAAATAGAAATTCTAAAGCATTTACTGGACAATTGAAATTTGAACAAAAAAATCTTAAATTTCTTAAACAAAAAGTACTAATATGGATGATGAAATATACTATGAAATAGAAGAAATCAAGTTTAATCAAAAACATATTCGGTCGGAGAATATTCATAAAATGGCCTTCTGAAAATCCTGATTTTACTCATGTTTTTATTCCAGAATGCCGTAAATAGATGTTATTATTAAACATATCAATAAAAAAAGAAATTTTACAACTTTGTGTTTGGATATATTAAAAAGCTAATACTATTTTGATAATTGAGAGGAATTAAACAATGAAATATACAAAGGAAATAGATAGTTTAAAAGATTACATAGATTTTATTATAGAATATAGTTTAGAATCTAATACGGAACTCTGGTATAGAGGGCATCGAGATGACTCTTGGTCCTTAAGACCTAATATTTTTAGGAATCAAATTTTAGATATGCCTGCTGATAATAAAGTTCACCCAATTAAGTATAAAAAAATTTTATAAATTTTTAAAAGATGAGATTATAGAATTTAGAAATCAATTTAAACATAAAAAAATTATAACTCTGATTTCAATTTATTCCATTATACATTCATTGGTCAACATCATGGTTTACAAACACCTGCACTAGACTGGTCTACAGATCCTCTTGTAGCTTTTATATTTTGCTTTGGATAACTATAAATATATTGAAGATGGCCCATTTCCAGTCATTTATGTTTTACATCCTAATAAGTTAAATGAATATTCAAGGGTGGTTTCGAATGAGATTCATATTACAGAACCTCTAATTGTTGATGAACTAAATGATGAGTGTTTTACAGAGTGGTTTGAGGATTTAAATAATACCCCTTCAATCTTAGCCCACTTGCGGTCAAAAGTAATCTGGATTTGCAGTGTCAAAGAATTTCTAGACAATCTGGTGTATTTACGCTTCATGAAGCTAGACACTTAAAATCTCCCGATTGGTTTGCTAGAATTCCGGATTTTGGTATAGCACTTAAAATCAATCCCCAAAAAGCTGTAGAAATAAGAAAACATCTAAATTCATTAAACATTAATAAAGCTACAATTTATGGAACTGGAGTTGATAGTAAAGAGTTATCACAGATAGCAGAAGAAATTGCCAATAAAACTGACAAAAATATAGGTTGGTTTTTAACATTTAAACAAAATTTCTAGCATTTTTTTATAAGAAATTATCTAAATAATAGATTGAATAAATTTTTATAATATAGAAAAACGCTCTAGACAATATGACTAGAGCGTTTTTTTCTTATTATGCGACTTTCAGTTCGTCTCGCTCCGTTAGGTGCGAGTTAAAAACACCCGCTATTTAACTACACCCCAAAAAGTTAGACAGAAAAATCTAACTTTTTGGAGTGTTTTATAATGAAATTAACTTATGAAGATAAAGTTCAAATATATTGATTAAGGAATTGTGGTTTTGTAGTGAACCAAAAAAAGGTCCGACGTTTGAGGGAAGCTCTTGGTTTAAGTGCTCGAATTCGTCGTAAACAGAAGTATTCTTCATATCAAGGAGAAGTTGGCAAGAAAGCAGAAAATCTCATTCAACGTCAATTTGAAAGCTCTAAACCAATGGAAAAGTGTTATACGGATGTGACAGAGTTTCAATTCCATCAAACAGTCAAAAACTCTACTTATCACCAGTTTTAGATGGCTTTAATAGCGAAATTATCGCCTATAATCTTTCTACGTCACCGAATTTGATACAAGTGAAAGATATGCTAGAACAAACCTTTACAGAGGAACATTACGAAAATACAATTCTCCATAGTGATCAGGGATGGCAATATCAACACGATTTTTATCGCAGATTTTTAGAGAGTAAGGGAATCCAGCCGTCCATGTCACGTAAGGGGAATAGTCCAGACAATGATATGATGGAGTCCTTCCTTGGTATTCTTAAGTCTGAGATGTCTTATGGTTATGAGAAGTCGTTTAAATCACTTAATCAATTAGAACAATCTGTTGTAGACTTTATTAATTACTACAACAACAAACGAATTAAGGTAAAACTAAAAGGACTTAGCCCTGTGCAATACAGAACTAAATCCTTTGGATAAATTAATTGTCTATCTTTTTGGGGTCAGTACATTTTGAGAGTTATTATCTACATTATTTTGCCTTTTTCTTTTTGTCAACCAATATGTGATTCCTGCTGATGAAATTGTTGATAAAATAATCGCTAAAAATAACCCATACTCTGTTATTATCCACTGAAATTGGCGCTTCATATGTTTCTTTTTTAGTTTCAATTGGATTAGATAAAAAATTCATCACATTTTGATTGGTCGTTCCACCATCACGAATATTCTTCATAACAGTTTTAAAGGACTCTGCGTAGTCTCTATTCCCTTGAATAACTTCTGCTTCATTAGATATCAAATCATTCGTAGTTGAAATAGTCTTATCAACATTACCTTTAATAGTCTGAACTTGGTCAACAAATTGAGTAAACTGATCCTTCATAGTTCCAACCGCCTCATGATTTTGACTAGTTTCTTTTGATCCATTAGAAGTTGTAGACACTAATGATTCAATTGAACTATATAAGCGATTTGATGACTCACTATCATTTATTAATGTTCCGCTATTAGCATCTGAAGCTGTACCCGTCACTTCCAATTGTTTCGCTTTCGTTTCCTTCCACTTATCGTACTCGGTTGATAAGGTCTTAATCGAATTGTTATACCAATCAGCTAAGTTTGTAATTTGATTTTTGAAATAATCATTTGGTAACTCAGATTCAGCCAATTCAGGCAATGTGTTACTTGATTTTTCTAATGACTCCCAAAGAGTTTTGAATTTGTTCCAACAAAGCTATACCTGACTCTTTAAACTTAGCAACTTGATCTTCTGACAACTGAGTCGCTATATCATCACGACTGATATTACCATACATATTGTAAACAGAATCTGGTGATAAGGCAGAAAAATTAATAGAGGAGCTACTTGGACTTCCATAAATTGCTTGAATCATACCAGTTGTACGATCGATTTTGCTTAATTTATCAAGAATATGTTTTAAATCTTTTTTCACTAAAACATCTGACTCTTCTTTATCGCTACGATAAATAGTTTTCTTGATAGGAATTGTAGTTTCACCAATGTGTACTTCAAATGAAATTTCATTTTTCCCATAATGTGGTTCTAAAGTATATTCAACCGTCATAGTATAAGGCTTATCATCTGTTATAGTTTGCTCTCCTCCAACTAAGGTAGCATCTCCTGTAACATAAACTTTAGCTTTAGGAGATAAATATTTTGTCCCTTCAGAACTGGTAGAAACTCCGCTAGCCTCAACTACCGTTGATGATTCAGGCGAACTACTTGCTGGTTTTTGTCACAGATGCCTCGACAGTTTTAGACTCAGCTTGGGGGTAATTTAACTGTCAATTCCATCGTTTCTGTTACTTTATCGAGCTTATCATTTTCAATCGATAAAAAAATTCAAAAATAGGTAATCCACTTATAGAGGTGGCCTTCTTTATCAAATTTAGTATAATTCTTAAGTAAATCTATTTTTTTCATTATATTCTTTAACTTGATCAGCTGTTAGAACATTGAGTTTCTCCAATTTACTAAATAAAGTTTGGTAATCAGTTGGTTCAATACTAATGTCTGTTAGATTTGAACGAATTAAAAGTTTGATAAGTTTCAGGCAAATGATTTTCAGTAATCAAACTTTTTATTAATCTGATCTACAAGTGTTGCTTTTAGCATCCGAAGTAAGGTCCGATTTTAAATCAACATCTTCTTTACCAAAGTAAAAGAGTGATATTTTCTTTTCTCTTCTTCTAATTCTGTCTTGAGATGTCCAAATTCGGATTTTCTATCTTTTATTTTATCTTGATAATCAACAATAACCTTATGATAATCAGCTACTAAATCTTCTAGTTTAGCTTTGTTCAGATTTTTCCTCAGCTGTACTATTTTCCAAATCGATACAATGATTTAAGCATCGAATCATTTAAACCATCTATAATTTTTAGAATTTTTCTTCATGTTGTTCTTTTCAATGTGTTATTGGTTGTTAAGACATTCTTCTCAAATATACCCTTCTGATCATCAAAATAAGTTTTTAACTTCCTTAAGTTGTTTGTCTAAGCCTATCCCTGTATTATTTAAAAGACTAACAACAGAATCAGAAAAAGCCTTTTGAGAATCTTCATAAGACGAATTCATTTTCTGTAGATTTGAAGCCAAGTCCAAAGTGCTTAACATAGACTGACTTGCTTCGTTTGACGGGGCCATAGATATATTGAGAAATTTTTGTATGCGTGCCAGATTGTTCATTTACAATATTATCAACATTTCTTTTAGCATCATCTAGATTGTTGATAACACTTGAAAAAAATACATTTTTATTACATTTTGGTTAATAGTATTAAGGTACTCACCTACTCGTAGCTCAACATTCTTAGATTTAACTGGATCTAAATTTGATTTAGTTTTATAAGTTATCTTTGCTCTATCAGGATTAAAACTTTCCAGTTGAGCTATCTTTTCTGAAAAACTGTTGTTCGATATAAACAATTACATCAACCGATCCATTTTCAAATCGATTTTCAGCAACATTACGAGTCATGACAGTCCATTGATTTTGCATTATCTTTTGATAATAAAGTTGTGAAATCATTTCCCTAAATTATAGGCGTTACCATTTAATACGCCTCCAGCATCTTCATTTACCAGAGCAATATTTAATTTACGATCGTTAACCTTATTTGTTACAGAAATCTCTTGATTCTTTAAATAAATAAATGTTGCTCCTGAACCAACCAACAAAGTTACAAAAACACTACTACCTATAATTATTTTTTTCATAACTAACTCTCTCACTTATCACTTTTATTATACCACGAATACTAGAGTCCGGCAAGGAATGCTTATAATCTTTATTCCATTAATGAAACTTAGCAATTCGTAACTTGCTTTATCCACCGACTTATATACTAAATTTTTCAGTCGTTTCATTTTTCTCACCATATAGAAAAATCCTAGAATAGAATCCTAGGATTTGTATGTCATTTTTGAAGTCTTCTATGGTGAAATGGTCATAGCTGATTTTTGAGACTTCCTCATCATAACGACTCAAAAAGTCTTGAAATCGACGATCGATGTAACCAAAGAATAGAACTTCATCTATATCCTCTTTGTTAAAGAAGATAATGTTTTGATTAATGAGTCCTAGTGGAAGACTGACAGCTCCAAAATCAAAATAACCTTGCTTGCCGTCTTTTTCGGTAACTGGACAATGATTAACAATCATGACAGGCTCCACACCTTCTCTCACTCGAACAACACTTCCAATCGGTAAAGCCATACGTTCTGACATTAGTTTTCTCCTTCTAAATATTTCTTCGCTTCCTGAACATAAAAGAGTTCTGGATTTTCATGGGCGATACTTTCAAACAAATTACGGGCACGATCTTCATCTCCTTTTAGCTGAGCATTAAGGGCTCCGTAATAAGAGAACATGATTCGGGCTAGCTTATTTTCAGGTTCTGTGGTATCGAAGTAGTCGTTCACTTCTTGATTAAATACAATATCTTTTATGGCTTGAGTTTGGGCGACTAGTTTAGCTTTGCCTCCATTAAAATCTGGCGCCTTGGACAACTGTTCCTCAAAGAAAGCAATGTCTCGCGCATCTTGAAGATGGATGGAAACCAACAATTGACCATAAGTTAATCTTAGAAATATGTCTGCACTAAATCTCTTCCAAACTTTTTTTAAAATTAATTTTTGCAAAAATTTTTCCTTAGCAACTTGAAAAATCTCCTTTTAGATAAGCTACTTGACCTTGGATAAATTGGTAATACTCACGATATGTTGCCCTAAAGGGCTTAATAGATTTTTCTGATTGAACCCTGAACATGTCTTCATAGAGTTTAAGATTAATAGCATCGTTTAACATTAGATAAATAACTTTGCTAGATATAAATCTTAAATAAAAATACAAAGACGAGAGTTAAAAAGGCAATAACTAATAATATGAGTCCCAATATTTTTCAAATTACTTTTGCAATACTAAACACACTGCCATCACATCAACAACCAAGACTAAAAATAAGCAAATTAGAATAGCCCTATCAAGTTGTAGAAGAGTGTTTTCTGTCGCCCTACTTATTTTTTTTTCTACTAATTTCATATGTTACTCTCTTATTCCTCTGCTCCTAAATAATTCTTTTGCTTCCTGAACATAAAAGAGTTCTGGATTTTCATGGGCGATGCTTTCAAACAAACTACGGGCACGATCCTCATCTCCTTTTAATTGAGCGTTGAGGGCTCCGTAATAAGAGAACATGATTCGAGCTAACTTATTTTCTGGTTCCGCAGTGTCGAAATAGTCGTTCACTTCTTGATTGAACACAATATCTTTTATGGCTTGAGTTTGGGCGATTAGTTTTGCCTTACCACCTTTCGAATCTGGTGCCTTGGACAATTGTTCCTCAAAGAAAGCAATGTCTCGCGCATCTTGAAGATGGATGGAAACTTTTAATAGTTCATAGGTTGATATTAAAAATGTATAGTCTCTTAATCTGCCCCAAATTTTTTTCAAATTATACTTGGACATATTTTCCTTGGCAGATTGAAAATCTCCTTTTAGATAAGCTACTTGACCTTGGATAAATTGGTAATACTCACGATATGTCGCCCTAAAAGGCTTAATAGATTTTTCTGATTGAACTCTGAACATGTCCACATAGAGCTTAAGATTAATAGCATCGTTTAACATTAGATAAATAACTTTGTTTAGGATAAAACGTAGATATAAGATCCAGATGATTAGAATCCACATCAGTGAAGCAAATATCACCCCCAAAAATTTTGGTATCAGGTTGGTATACTAAAAAAACTCCTATTGCTCCAATAGCTATTGCTACAACTGAACTAATTAGAATAACAGTCTCTATTTGTAGAAGAGTGTTTTCTGTCGCTGAACTGACTATCTAATTTCATATATTACTCCCCTTTATTATTAAAAATAGATATTCCAATAAGGATGCTAGTGAATCCTCCTAGTAATTTTTAGAGTTCCAAAAGCAGATAGAGCAGCGATAGCTGAAGGAGCAACCATTACAGCAACAACAACAACTCCTATTGCGAAGGCCGTTGTCACCGCAGACTCAACTGGATGCTCTGCGACATAGTCAAATGTCCTTTGGAGATGATCCACACTTCTCACTCCTGTTTCAGTGGTTGTTTTAACTGTTCCGTAGTCTTGTTTGACCTGGTTATGTTCTTTCACATAGGTGACGCGGTAGCCATCTTCTGACTTGGTTCCAACCTCAAGAGAGCGATTCTTATAGCCAAAGCCAATGGAAAGGTTGGGTGCGAGCCTCCCGTACTTCGAACCAATCTGGTCTGCTAGACTGAACTCACTCGTAACTGAATAATCCTTAATCGCTACCTTTCTCTTAAGGTTTACATTTTCATCTAGGAAATCTGTACTTAAACCTCCAACGCTATACTCTCCTTCTTGACTTAACTTACCATCTTTATATTTAGTGTTAAAAGTGATGGCACTTTCCCCTTTGAAGTGACCTTTTATCTGGATTTTGCTCTTGAGGTAGTGTTGACCATTGTCAAATACTGTGATCTCCTTCTCAAACGTAACTTCATTCCCTTTCAAGAAATCAATCAGCTCCTGAGGTTTCTTACCGCCATTCCCATGGGAGGCAAGAGAGATCGTACGACCCAAGGTCTGTAGTTCCTGCTCACTCATCTGGCTCAAGTCAAAGGCCGTTTCTGGATTATAATGTCGAATATAATGGATTAGTTCTTCGTGCAGAGTTTTAGAATTCTCGATCTGTTGATCCCGTAACTTCGTGTCCTTAAAAATTGCAAGAGCTTCCACATTGTGATAAGGGTCTGTCATACCAACAGCTTTGCGAGACCGACTCAAACCACTTGCGATTGTGGAGAGAGTAGTGGTCACACCGCTCCCCAACAGTTCACCATTAAATGATTCCATCCGACTTTCAGTTGTACGAAGAGATTGCAGGGCTTCTTCCTTCTGGCTTTTGATATCTGCTGTAGAAGGATTGCTGATGCCCACCATACCTCCAATTGCAGAGTAAGCTATTGTCAGGTCTGGATATTTATGTTTACATCAGTGGGTATTCTACCTAATCTTCATTATAACATTTTTCTCACTATATAGAAAAATCCTAGAATGAAATTCTAGGATTTGTATGTCATTTTTAAAATCATCTACACTAAAGTGGTCATAGCTGATCTTTGAGACTTCCTCATCATAACGACTCAAAAAGTCTTGAAATCTACGATCGATGTAGCCAAAGAATAGAACTTCATCTATATCCTCTTTGTTAAAGAAGATAATATTTTGATTAACAAGCCCTAGTGGAAGACTGACAGCTCCAAAGTCAAAATAACCTTGCTTGCCGTCCTTTTCAGTAACTGGACAATGATTAACAATCATGACAGGCTCCACACCTTCTCTCACTCGAACAACACTTCCAATCGGTAAAGCCGTACGTTCTGACATCAGTTTTCTCCTTCTAAATATTTCTTCGCTTCCTGAACATAAAAGAGTTCTGGATTTTCATGGGCGATACTTTCAAACAAACTACGAGCACGAGCTTCATCTCCTTTTAGCTGAGCATTGAGAGCTCCGTAATAAGAAAACATGATTCGAGCTAGATTATTTTCTGGTTCGGCAGTGTCGAAGTAGTCGTTTGATATTTTATTTAAAACAAGATCCTCTATAGCTTGTATTATGTTTATTGCATTCGTCTGCCTAGTGACCTGAGAATTTGTTCGAACTTTTAATGTAGCTAACTATATCGATTTGGTTCGAAATTTCTTCTGTTTTATCAGCATGGATTAGAGAAAGAATCTTAAAGTAAGCTGTGGACAATTGGATTTCAAATTTCTTATTAAAATTTTTATCCTCAAAATTTATTCGTTCCAAATTATCAAGTGTTTCTTCAAACTTTCCTTGGTAGTATGACGCTTGGGCAATAGCTAGTAAATAATTTGCATTATTAAACAGTTGTTGAGACTTGACTGAGTGTTCAGCCACATAACGATAATAACTTATGTGCTTGTCGAAAATTAATATCCGTCAAAAAGGATATTATCTACAGCTAATTTAACTAGTTTATTGTTTAATGAAAGGAGTGTCTCAAACCCAAAACATACTACTCGTATAAGCAATGAATTTCATAAAAATTCATTTCCCCACCTTTAAATAATTCAACAACCATCCCTATAAATGCTAGACAAACTATAGGAAATAAGCAAATGTATACTATTTTTGTCAAATTATATAATTTTGGAATTTCAAATCCAGATATTTTCAACGAATAGTTATTTAATATTTCTTTCATCATTATCCTCCATTGTAGAACTTAAATATAAGAAGGCGCTCACTATTACTGGAGCCGCTATCGAGACTCCAAATCCAAATGTAGATGCACTAACTGTAACACCATAAATTATAGCACCAATAACAAAAACTGTAGCAACTACTACTTTCCCCGCTTTTATTATCTGTTCTCCATGATCCACCGTTCTCACCCCTGTTTCAGTGGTCGTTTTAACTGTTCCGTAGTCTTGTTTGACCTGGTTATGTTCTTTCACATAAGTCACGCGGTAGCCATCTTCTGACTTGGTACCAACCTCAAGAGAGCGATTCTTATAGCCAAAACCAATGGAAAGGTTGGGTGTGAGTCTCCCGTACTTCGAACTAATCTGGTCTGCTAAACTGAACTCACCCGTTATAGAATAGTCCTTTAGCCCTATCTTCGTCTTATAATTGGCCTTTTCATCTAGAAAATCTGTACTCAAACCTCCTACGCTATACTCTCCTTCTTGACTTAACTTACCATCTTTATATTTAGTGTTAAAAGTGATGGCACTTTCCCCCTTGAAGTGACCTTTTATCTGGATTTTGCTCTTAAGGTAGTGCTGACCATCGTCATATACTGTGATCTCCTTCTCAAACGTAACTTCATTCCCTTTCAAGAAATCAATCAGCTCCTGAGGTTTCTTACCGCCATTCCCATGGGAGGCAAGAGAGATCGTACGACCCAAGGTCTGTAGTTCCTGCTCACTCATCTGGCTCAAGTCAAAGGCCGTTTCTGGATTATAATGTCGAATATAACGGATTAGTTCTTCGTGCAGAGTTTTAGAATTCTCGATCTGTTGATCCCGTAACTTCGTGTCCTGAAAAATCGCAAGGGCTTCCACATTATGATAAGGGTCTGTCATGCCAACAGCTTTGCGAGACCGACTCAAACCACTTGCAATTGTGGAGAGGGTAGTGGTCACACCGCTCCCCAACAATTCACCATTAAATGATTCCATCCGACTTTCAGTTGTACGAAGAGATTGCAGGGCTTCTTCCTTATGGCTTTTGATATCTGCTGTAGAAGGGTTGCTGATGCCAACCATACCCCCAATTGCAGAGTAAGCTATTGTCAGGTCTGGATGGGCAATCAAGTTCAAAATCTCTTGAGTCGGTTGTTTCACAGCTATTTTTAAGTTGGAAAATTCTGACGTATCAATGACAGCAGCAGGACTATGCTCATCAACCAACTCCTGAAAGCGTAACATCAGCCGATCCCACTCATTATATAAACCATTGGCTAAATCATGGTAACTAAATAATAAAGGCAGGTTATAATTACTTAGCTCTGCATTAATCGCATCTTTGGTGGCCGAACGAAAACTTTCCGTGCCAATCAACTCTCGAGTACCTTGAATCGCTGCTAGAATCTTATCCTCAAATCCACTTTTTGAACGATAAAAGTCCTCACGCGCTATCAATAATTCAGAATACTTATATTTCATCGGCTAGCCTCCATTTGATAATTGTGAAAAGTATAAGAATCCAGATCCTTTTGCAAGTAGTTGGCGACGTAGGTTTAAGACATGTTGTTCCTGAATATCATTCTTCTCTAGCCCCTAAAAAAGGACGGATGCAATCATGTCATCGGATATAACTAAGGTTTCTTGATTTGGAATCAAACCTTTTGGCCAAAAATATCCTGTGTAATCTAGATAAAATTTGTTTTCAATTGATACCCGTTGTCCTGTAATTAATACATAGATAGGCATTTCTTCAATAAAAATCCTCAAGAGCATCTTTGGGTAACTTTTCTCTATTTATTTGAATAACACTACCTAATGGCAGAATTTCTGTATAAATTTTATCAATTAATCCAAGTAAACGCACAAACTCAGATGTGGAAAAAAGCTGAGTTTCCCCAAGACGAGTGATAATAACTTCTCCTTATTGAAGCGAAAATCAATACTTGCTCCAATTGTTGGATTGTACTCATAACTCATATCACTCTGAGACAAATTTAAAACCAATCTTCTAAATAAATCCGGTCTATAAATAATAGCTTTAGCGATTTGATCGATGAGTGAATTTGGCTTAAAACCAAGATAGGACTCTGTAAAATACTGTGCCCATAACATTTCTTGTGAAATCATCTTATCCTCCTCTAAAACCTGCAGCCCCAGCAGCATCATCAGACATTTTATTCGCTACAGCCCTAGACATATTTCCTGTCTGATCTATTGAATTGCTTTTAAATGTTTTTATCGAACTGTTTAACTCATCTATCATAGAATTAACTTTAAGGAAAGGTTGTAAGTCATTCTCGCTCAAGGTAGGTTTTTGAAAGATCGGATAAAGCATCAATTGACGAAGAATATGAAACAACATCAACAGACCAAATATTTAAATCTAATTTTACTTCTCCCATAAATCTCCCCCCTAATCTTCATTTTGACTTTGAAGATAAATATAAGTATTTAGTGATTGACTAGCGTAATTCATACCAATTGCTAAATTAGAAGCTTCAGCCGTATAGGTTGAGAGTTTTTGGTCAATCAAATCAATATTGTTCTGGGTATTCTCCAACCATTGGGAAATCGATCCTTTTAGCGTCTCAATTTTATTATTAAAATCATCTCTTCGATTTCCAGCAAAATTAGAAGTAGCTTTTTGCCTTTATCAAATCGTATTGAGACAATTGTTCTGAAATTGCGTTTTTCTTGCTCTGTATTTTACTCTTATTCTGTTTTTAGAATACTAATTTTATTTAATATATCTGCTCTTTCACTAGACATTGTTGAAATTTGTTGTCGTAAAGAGTAAATCTCATAACTGTAATCACGAGACATAGCTATATCTCCTTTGTTTTTTATCAACTTATGTTAAAGATTCTATCCATTATCTGTAACCAATCGTAAACGATAACCTATTCTACCCACAAAAAAGTTTGTCTCATCCTCTGCTACAACTGGCTCGCTGAAGGTCGTTTGTACTTTTGAAATATTTTGATCTTTGAACCTTGTTCCAACACATCCAGCAGGAACATTGCTCTTTAAGACCTTGTCAACATCTAAATAGCCTACACTAATAGCTTGTTGTTCTCCCATAAATACAAAATGAATGTGAACTTTTCCGCTATTTCTAACAATCTTTTTAAATACATCCTCGGTTACTTTCATATTTAATAAAGTCCCTAGCATATGAGCTTCTGGGATAAATACGTACATCATTGAAGCCTCTTTACCATTGTGACGGCTTTCAATTTCTCCTTGAATATCGTTAAAGAAAACTAGGTATATTATCTCTATCAATTATTTTTATCAAATACTTCTGTTTTTTTGTAACTATTGTTGGTATTTAATAATATTTTTCAATATTTACTAATTTGTTCAGACCTGGTATCAAACTATTTTCACAATATTCCAATTGTTGCGGGGTATCATATAAGAATTCAAAATACCCATCTCTATCGGGAACAAACCCTTGAGGATCCGTTGTTTCTTTATCAAACCCTATTGGTAATTCCCCCCTCGACCACATCTCAAGTACTTTAGGATGATTACTAAAGTGTGTAAGCGTCACTTCATTTGGCAACATTGGGATTGGTTCTGGGCAAACTCCTGTCCAGCTTCTTGCAATCAACTTGACTTCTTCTTCCAAGTTATACAGGCGCTCAATGTCCCCTTCTCCACTTATTGGGAGATAAACCTGAATGGCATAAGGGGATATCTTCTTTCAACTGGGCACGGCCAAAAATTTCTTGCTGAATTAAAGCATCGCGTCCGATAATTTCCTTAGAAGCTCCTTCATCAACTAGGTAAAAGGCCAAGCGCGAGGTGATATTACTTGACATACTGATTTTAAGGCTATTTGAACGAAGGGCTGTTAAAATCACATAGCATCCAAGACTCGCTCCCTCACGTAGGATGCGGTTAATCATACTTTCAATGGCTTCTTCTAGTGGTGTGTCTTTTATAGTATCAAAGCCATCAAAAATAGTAAGAATAGCAGGGAGTTTCTCACCCGATTTTTGTTCGTATTGAGAAAGACTTGCTACATTATAGAGCGCAAACTTCTCCTTGCGAATCTTCAACTCATGGTCAATACGTTTTAAAAACTTAACCAGTTTTTCTTCTTCGTCAAACCTTGTCAAATCAACTACATGAGGTAAATCTTTTAGTGGCAAGAGTCCATTCGTCCCAAAGTCAAATAGATTGATTTGTACTTGCTCTGGAGTATTCAAACGAGCGAGATTTAACACTAGAGTTTGAAGAGCTAGGGATTTCCCAAAACCAGGTGAACCATAGAAAACTGTATGACCCATTTTTTCCAAATCAAAATGATAATCCTTCTGACGTTGCTCTGTCGGAATATCCATTCGAGCAAAGGGAACGGCCAATACTTTTTCATCGCTCCAGTGAATATCTGTTTGAGGGGATATGATGGCTGTCTCTAGTGGTTCTAACCACGGTTTATCTGGCAGGTTGAGAGGAACAGTCTTGCTCACTCTCGCTATGTAGTTTACAACAGCTGAGAGTTCCGTGATTTCTTCCGTCTGATCAGCAGTATAATTTTCGTCCTTAGATAGGTCATCAGATAGCAACTCATATTGTCCTAGATCATTTATCAACCAGATACGTTCATCAACAACTTCTTGAACTCCCCTCTGTTTGTGGGGCATACTGCGCACCACTCCATGCAGACTGGAACAATTCATAGATTTCGTTATTTCCTACTTGTAGGTAAGCACGTCCTGGTTCAGTAATACTCGCCGCATCTGGTGTTTTGATTATTTCATTTGAATCAGACTCATCTGACACTTTCAAAGCTAGTTTGAAACGAGAGTTTGACCATATTTGATCATTAACGACACCTGATGGCTTTTGTGTAGCAAGAATTAGATGAACTCCAAGCGAACGTCCAATACGGGCTGTCGAAACCAGCTCTGTCATAAATTCTGGTTCATGTTCTTTCAATTCAGCAAACTCATCACTAATCAGGAACAGATGAGGTAATGGTTTGTCTGGATAACCTGATTTGTCAGTAGCATTTTGGCCTTCCTTATATAATTTAGTGTATCCATTAATATGGTTGACACCAAATTGATTAAATAGCCGTTGGCGTTTTTGTAACTCTGCTTTGATAGAAGCTAGGGCACGCGCACTAGCCGCGCCATCTAAGTTAGTAATAGACCCAAGCATATGTGGGAGATCTTTGAAAAGATTCGCCATCCCTCCACCTTTGAAGTCAATCGTAAGAAATCCAACATCCTCTGGACTAAAATTTACAGCCATGGATAATATATAAGACTGAAGAATCTCCGATTTACCTGAACCAGTAGTTCCTGCCACGAGGCCGTGTGGTCCATGTGCACGTTCATGTAAGTTGAGCTCCACCTGGTCATCCTTCCCACGCAATCCTAATGGCACTGCTAACGTTTTAAAAGTATCCGCTTTGGACCATCTAGTCGCAACCTCTAACTCTTCAACTTCTCTGACTTGATAGAGTTCCAAAAAAGTAACAGATTTAGGAATCGTGTTCTTCTCTACTTCCATGTGTTTTAGATTTGCTAAAGTACGGATAGAATCTTCATAGCAATCCAACAGCGGGTAGGGAATAAAGCTTTGAGCACTATAGGATCCTTCATCATTAATGATTTGACCTAGATTTTGATTCTTATATTCAATCAGAGTTGTGATAGTTTCTGGTAAAAGACGACGTGCCTCTTTCACCCAAATGACTGTTACACCCAACTCTGTCAAATCCTTGGCTAGATACTCATTCAAACTATGGCCAAGTAAATGGGAGTCATCCATAATCGTTAAGACATAATGAGGTTTAAAGCGTGCATCTTTTTCCCCCATTTCACGTTTGATTTGAGAACGTTTTTGAATAATACGGTAAAGCGAATTTAGAACAGCATCACGACTTCTGGCATCATGGACAAAACCACGAATATTTCGCTCCTGCATATTAAAGTGTGGGAGAAAGCGCCACTCAGACCAATCCTTCTCATATCTCTGTTCTTGAACAAGGTTGATAAAATTAACATCTAAGTAGCTATGGAACATTGCCATCTGTAAAAGCATATTATACACAGCTGTCCTAGTCACTTCACTGTTACCAACAAGACCAACTGTCGCTTCAAAAATATTAACAGTGATTGGAACCTTCTTTTGCAAACTGTAATCCTGCAAGACTGTTCGAGCAAATTGCGATATTTCATCTTTACTTTGCTCATCAAAATTTGTTTGTAATTCTAGCTGACTTAACTTATCTCCTAATCCTAAAGACACCTGTAAGAAATCTTCATTATAGTCCATTCGCTCATAAATTCTAGAATCATACTTTGCAATCAGTTCAGTAATAGTTGATATTGACGGTTGATTGTAATGTAAAATATTAGTTTCTTCTTTGTAGTATCTTTTTAAGTCGGATACTTGTTTTAATAAATATGCTTCGTAGTCTTGAATACGATTTTTTTCCTGTTCTTTGGTATCCTTTCTCTCCTCAAAATACTGACTCATAGTTGTCGCTGCTGTTAGGAGACTAAATCCACCCATTCCTAGCATCATTACAGGATTCCCTTTTGTCCAAATTGAACTAAATGCAGTTAAAGTAAACATCCCTAAAGCCGGGACAATGGCTCGGATGAGCGAGTTTTTGGGTGGCTTTATCGGCTGTGGAGGTTGATTGATAATGATTTTCCCACTATGGATAATAGGATTGACTCTCGGACTCCTTCTATACTCTGGAAAATCCATCGGATATTCATTATTTTTTTCTTGTATCAGAATTCGATTCTTATTCAATTGTGGTTCTTCAAAAAGACATCCAATCTTCCACTGGTTTTTTCTTTTTTCTATAAAATAGTTAGAAACCTTCATTCGGTTTCCCACTTCAAACGGATAAAGCCCTTCCTCTTTGATAAGACGGTCATTTAGATAAATTGGAGATTCCCCAAGAGTAACCTGTACTTGATTTTTTGAGAAAATAAGTTGGTTTGAAATAGACCAACTAATGTCAGCTGATTCTTTCTTGCTACAAATAAATCGTTGGGGCGGAAAAATATAAGTGACAAAAATATCCTCTCCAGGGACCAATAAGGTTACAGTTTCTTTATCAAAGGTAGATTTTCCTCTTTCTAATTCCTTACCGTTTCGATAGACTCTTCTGCCTTCTACTGTATACTCATTAGCACCTACTCTTACCTCTTGTCCTTCAAACAAATCTATTTTTTCCAGTTTTTCTTGTTCGATCAACAAGGTATAAAGAGGTTTATGAAGCTCTCCTAATTGGTCTCCCAGTTGATGATCATATTCTAGCTTTTTTGCCTTCATTTATCGTTCACTCTTTTCTTTTGTTTGGTTGTCCTTAGGAGTTGTGGTCTCAGTAGATGCTTTTGTATCACTACTATTTGTTGTAGCTTCTCCAATCTCAGCAGAAAGTTCTTTTTATTTTTCTTTTTCATATTCCTCCAGTTTCTTTTGTTTTTCAGAACCGTTCATATTGATATCTGCTTTGACTGATTCATATAGATTTGTATAAGCGTGTAAAAATCAATTGTGTCCCTCGATATTTTGTGCCACATCTAGAGCTTTTTTCAAATTTTTCCACGTCCAAGATAAAATCCAATAATAGAAAAATTGTATCATCTGTTGATTCTGTAATCGTATTTAAAAATAACTTCCTTTTGCTTATCGCTCAAACTATCTAAACGGACATAGCTTGCTGCTAAGATATACTTAGCTTCCTTTTGGCAATGATTCTGCACCATAATTTTTTAATGATTCAACTGTTTCAGAATAGTCTTTTCGCATGAAATTTGATTGGGCCATAATGACTGATGATTTTAGGGGGCCGTCTTTAAACATAGACTTATAAGTGGCAAAACTTAAAATCACTGTGGTTGTAGCAAGCAAGGCTCCCCCTATTAACAAAGCCTTCCATTTTTTCTTGTTCACCAACAAATTAGCTTTTGAACTCTCTTCTGATAATTTTGCATACTTTTCTGCAATATATTTATTAACATCAGCTACACTCCCTAAGGGAATAATATCCTGTGCTACCTTTTCCTTTATTGCATCAATCCCATGGATGACTAAGTCAAAAATCTACCTTAGGTAGTAAAATTGAAATTATTAAAGCTTTTATAAGATTCTAAATAGAGTTCAGAACTATACTGTTGAGGTGCAAGTAATTTTTCGATTCCATAATGTAATATCTGTACATTACTCCCAAAAACAATGATATTTTCAGGATGAATATACGGAATTTTTATAATCATTTTCAGAATGAACTAATACCGACATACTTTTGCGTCAAACCAAAACGTTCAAGTTCCGTAGTTCTGTCTAAAATTTCTTCTTTAACAGTTTTAAAATACTCTGAATAATATAATGCAAAGAAAGAACTCCATCTTTCTGCACTATTTCTACTGGACAATATTCTTTAATCAATTCAAGTTGTTCTCTATGATAACCTGATGAAGAAATTTGAACTGATATTTGGTTGCCTTCTCTCACAAATTGTGGTTGATCTGCTTTCAAACATTTTTTTCTCCTATGATACATCTTCAATCTCTATATAATCCCCATCACTAACTGGATAAGCAGCCAAGATGTCCGTTGTCTCGATATGAATTTGTTTATTTCTAACTTTGAAATAAAATGAACTATTTAGAGGTAAATTCAACTGTTCTCTAACTTTGGTATCTTTTAATAATTCTTCTAATCTTAACCAAGTAAGGGATTTTGAAACTCGGATATCTATTTGTTTTGTTCTATACTCTAGAGTTAACTTTATTTTTCCGTAATCCATGCCATTTCCTTCCCTAAATAGACTCCCAAAAAAACCATAAATAACAAGAAAAAGCTTGTAAATACACTTCCCAGCCAATCCTTAAAAATTGAATAGTCACTTTGTTTAAAAGAGGGTTTCTCCTCTACAGTGTATTTATTAAACAATGATGTTTTAACGACAGTAGTTTCTAAGCGATAAATAGAATGATTTTCACTCTGGGTAAATATAGTCTTCTCTGCCCCCTGTATAAGTTCGTTCGTCGTTTGAGTTCTCTGATCCACAACCTTTTGGGTACGATTTAAGAATAAATTTGGAGCATATTTGGATTCTATCCTATTTTTGACCGTTTCCTGTGTACTATTTGTAATGATATCTGTATCAAGTTTTAAGCTACCATCGTCTGCATAAACTAGCACAGGAAATACGATACAAAGAATTAAAAGGTACTTTTTAATTTTCTTCATCATGGTATAAAAATAAGCGTCAAGTTTCCCTGACGCTCCTCAAAATTAACTACAAACCAAAGCTTTGTGCATCTTGTTGGTCACGTTCAGCTACTGTTTGAGCATAGTTGTTCAATTGTTGGTTGATGCTCACTAGAAGCTCCTCGAATTTTTGAACATGTGTATACAACTGGTTGTATTGTCTCAAAGTAAGCATTAAATGCTTGTCCTTTCCATTGTGATGCCATTTCTCCATTTGTACGATTAACGGTTTGTACCGCTTGTTCAATTTGATCTTTAGCGCTAAGATAAATAGCCGCCTGAGATTGTAACTGTTCTGGAGTTAAACTAATTGCTGACATAAGATTCTCCTTTAAAATTTTTGTCTACTTTAGCTTATCATATTTTTTTAATGTTTGTCTCATCAGTTACACACTCGTAATACAAATTTGTACAAAAAAAGTATCTGCAAAAACATTTAGATAGAAAGAAACCTGTATTCAAAGTTTTTCATACGCCCTAAAATGTCAAATCAAGTGCACATTGTCCCCATAGAAAACTTCATATTCTCATTTCATAGTATGTTGAATTAAAGTATCAATTATGATTTTCTTATTACTATAAGGAGAAACTAAAATAATTCTGGTATGTTTTATCTAAATCATGTGTAATTGTAGCCTGTTTTTTTCAGGATATAATTACTTTTTAATATAAGAATATTCTATGGTCAAATTTTTCTAATTGATTTAGAAATCATTAACAAGGGGATATTATGGCTAAAAGAATAATACATCAAGCTGATCTTCGAGCTATCGAGAACAACTTGCGCTCTATCCATGAAGGATTGCGAACAATTGGTTTTCATACTTAAGTTTTGTCCCAGCTTTATCCTTTTTGATATTCCTTTTGTAGCTCATGAAGTTCTAGTCTCTCATGATCGTAAATACAGTATTGATATTTATTTTTTTGTAAACATAATAATCCTTTTCTAGTTATCAATAATTAAATCTTGTTTTAAAAAAATCTGAAATGAGTAGTTATCTAAAACCAACATCTAATTTTCTTAAATAACATAAAAACGCTCTAGGCAATATGACTAGAGCGTTTTCTATATATCCGAACATCTAATTTATTTCACAAAAAATGTAGTCAAAAATGTAGTCATTCGGTTGATTTTTATTGCAATACATTGAAATTTAAAAATTCAAGAATCGCGTTAAATCAAGGTTTTTCGTTTCTACTGAAACGTAATGACCCACTATTTAACTTCTGTAAACACAACGTGTTTGCGAAGTTTTGAGTGAGTATTTCTTCAATTGAAGACGGTCTGAGTGTTACGTTTGTTTTTAGAAGTAAGGTACAAGCGTTCACCAGATTCTTTGTGTTCAAGTGTAATATTTACGCGCATGGTATCTCCCTTCTATTATTCAGCTGATGCAGCTTTAGCGATCTTACGTCCTTTGTAGTATCCTTTAAGTGATACGCGGTGAGAACGTGAGTAATCTCCAGTAGTTTCGTCAAAGTTTACAGATGGAGCTGTTACTTTGTAGTGTGTACGACGTTTGTTTTTCTTCGCTTTTGATGTGCGACGTGCAGGTACTGCCATTTCGTTTTTTTCTCCTTTTAAGATATAAATTCAATTAGGTTTGATTTTCATCAACTTTAATAGTATATCAAAACTTTTTGTAAAGTAAAGTTACTTGACAAAAAGTTGTATTTTTATCGTACACTGCTGAATTGTCTGAAAATTTAAAAATTTTCTTCTGTTATTCATGTGAAAATTGTGCTATAATGGAACAAACTGAAATGGGAGGACTTGAATGACAGAATTAGATAAACGTCACCGCAGTAGCATCTATGACAGCATGGTAAAATCACCTAATCGTGCCATGCTTCGCGCGACTGGTATGACAGATAAGGACTTTGAAACACCAATTGTTGGGGTCATTTCGACTTGGGCGGAAAACACACCGTGTAATATTCACTTGCATGACTTTGGAAAATTGGCTAAAGAAGGTGTTAAATCTGCTGGTGCTTGGCCTGTGCAGTTTGGGACCATTACCGTAGCCGACGGTATTGCCATGGGAACACCGGGTATGCGCTTCTCCCTAACGTCTCGTGATATCATTGCGGACTCTATCGAAGCAGCTATGGGTGGTCATAACGTCGATGCCTTCGTCGCTATCGGGGGTTGTGACAAGAACATGCCTGGTTCTATGATTGCCATTGCCAATATGGATATCCCAGCTATTTTCGCTTACGGTGGTACTATCGCCCCTGGACAACTGGATGGCAAAGACATCGACTTGGTTTCTGTATTTGAAGGAATCGGTAAGTGGAACCACGGCGATATGACTGCTGAGGACGTGAAGCGTCTCGAATGTAATGCCTGCCCTGGCCCTGGTGGCTGTGGTGGTATGTATACTGCTAATACCATGGCGACTGCTATCGAAGTTCTCGGTATGAGTTTGCCAGGTTCTTCTTCTCACCCAGCTGAATCTGCCGATAAGAAAGAAGACATCGAAGCAGCCGGTCGTGCAGTTGTCAAAATGCTTGAACTTGGTATCAAACCTTCAGATATTTTGACTCGTGAAGCCTTTGAAGACGCCATTACAGTAACCATGGCTCTGGGTGGTTCTACTAACGCCACTCTTCACTTGCTTGCTATTTCTCACGCAGCAAATGTTGATTTAACACTTGAGGACTTTAATACCATCCAAGAACGTGTGCCTCACTTGGCCGATTTGAAACCTTCTGGTCAGTATGTCTTCCAAGACCTCTACGAAGTTGGTGGTGTGCCTGCGGTTATGAAGTACTTGTTGGCAAATGGATTCCTTCATGGAGACCGTATCACATGTACTGGTAAGACTGTCGCTGAAAACTTAGCTGACTTTTCAGATCTTACTCCAGGTCAAAAAGTCATCATGCCACTTGAAAATCCTAAACGTGCGGACGGTCCGCTTATCATCTTGAACGGTAATCTTGCTCCTGACGGTGCAGTTGCCAAGGTGTCAGGTGTTAAAGTGCGTCGTCACGTTGGTCCAGCTAAGGTCTTTGACTCAGAAGAAGATGCTATCCAAGCTGTCTTGTCAGATGAAATCGTTGATGGCGACGTAGTTGTTGTTCGTTTCGTTGGTCCTAAGGGTGGTCCTGGTATGCCTGAAATGCTATCACTTTCATCAATGATCGTTGGTAAAGGCCAAGGAGACAAAGTTGCCCTCTTGACAGACGGACGCTTCTCTGGTGGTACTTATGGATTGGTTGTTGGACATATCGCTCCTGAAGCTCAGGATGGTGGACCAATTGCTTACCTTCGTACAGGCGATATCGTCACTGTCGATCAAGACACAAAAGAAATTTCCATGGCTGTATCCGAAGAAGAACTTGAAAAACGCAAGGCAGAAACAACCTTACCACCACTCTATAGCCGTGGTGTCCTCGGTAAATACGCTCATACCGTATCTTCTGCATCACGTGGTGCCGTTACAGATTTCTGGAATATGGAACAATCTGGTAAAAAATAAGCACTATTACGGATTGATTTATTACTAACCATTCTAAAAATCATACAAAAAGGATGAAGTTCCTAAGAACTTCATCCTTTTCTAGTATCATAGCCGCAGAGTATGTCAGCTATTCTATTTTTTGTTTTTTCCACAAGAAAACGAGTAATATAAGAGAAGCTAGTGAAAGCATTACTCCAGAGTTTAACCCTGGTGGGCTATAACTCCATACAATCTCGTGTTCTCCTTCCGTTAGTGATACACCCATAAAGAAACCAAGTGATTTTTGAACTTCTTGAGCTTGACCATCTACTGTTACACTCCAACCTGAATGGTATGGAATAGTGAAAGTTGCAAAGGATTGTTCACTATTTGTAACATTAACGTGTGCTTTCACTGTTGAATTTGAATAGGAATCAATGGTGATGTCATTTGCTTTTTTAAACTGGTCCAAAGCTTTGGCTAGAGTTGGTATATCGATTGAATAGAATTTAAAACCACGAAGATCCCATTCTTTGGCTTTTCCTTCATCAATTGTAAATGTGAGCGTTTTGTTTAAGTTTCCATTTCCAACCACCCATAATTGATTTTCTCGGAATCGATTTTCATAAGGATAACTTAATCCGTCTACCAACACTTTTGATTTAATAATTGAACCAGCTTGTCTTTCTGGAATTTCAACAAAGTACAACTTGTTTGGTTCAAGAGATAACTTCCATTCAATTTTTACCGGAGTACCCTCTTGAGTAATTGTGTATTTGTCACCATTTTTCGTTAAGTTTTCAACATAGGGCTTCTGATACACTTACTTCTTTAAGACCTGCCTTCTCAGCAAATCCCCACAACTTGTAACAATTGATTTAAATTATTAACAGGTTTGTTCTTTTTCAAAACTTACATTTATTGCAAAATCCTTATTTGTCAGATAACCCAAGGAAAGAGCATATGGATTCTGATAAACAGCAAAGTTCTTTAAGGTTCCTTCTTTCTGATATAAACCACGAATATCCGCAAAGACTTTATTTTTCATCGCCATCCATCATAAAACCGCGAAAAACCAAACATAGAATCTAAAATAATATTTCGCCCTGTATAGTTTACAACTGATTGAGAGGCAGGAAGTCCTAAGTGACTAAATTCTTCAATTAATGTATGCTCTAAACTCGATGTAAAGTGAGAGGCTCCATTATAATTATAAGCAATCGGGAAATTGGCATGCGACAATCCCTTTATTCATCTCCAGACGTGTAAATTGATTTAATTTACTATAACCTTCTTCATCAAAAGCAATCGCATTCTCCATTTGAGTTTTTAAACTAGAATTACTAACGAAAAATGGTACTCTTTTCAGTCCAATAAACGCACCCAATAGTAACTCTACAATAACAACTCCTGTTGCTATTTGTAGTCTTCGAGATAAATCCACCTTTGTTAAAAAGAATGCACATAAAACGATACTATAAATAATAAATGCAAGAATTTTCTGTGATGTTTCTACATAAGAAAGTGTAGCAAGCATTGAGAACAATAAAATTGACCCAAAACCTATAAGAGCTACTAAGAACTCATTAAAGCGGAAGCTATTTTTTTCCACTTCATCAAACTTTCGGAAGCTAAGACCAACATAAAGGCATTTGCAACCCAAGAATTTTCTAAAATAGAAACCGACCGGACGTTGCCCCATATGCCAAATCTGATCAAAGCCTTGAATATTGAAGGAAAGTAGTAAGATTAATAAAACAAATGTTGCAGATAATTTACTACGAAGAGAAATTTCTTTTTTTACATAGAAAACAAACAGGCCAAAAGAGGCCTCAAACTTCCAATGAAAAAGGTGCGGTAAGGCTTTTGGGTCCCCCACTCTTTTTTTCACTAAAAAGAGCCTAAAATAAATTTTTTGAGGAAAAGTTATAAGATCATTTACGATTTTAGAAGACCATTCAAATGTACTTCCTGCACTTGCCTTTACTTTCTACTAACGCACCAAACACTGGTAGTAACCAAAACATTGCTAGTCCTATTCCAATCATTGCAAACAAAGCAACTCTGCCAATTTTCAATAGGTAGTCTTTCAAGGAAGCTTTCTTTGAAAAAACAGCATAGAATGTATAGAGAGCTACAAAAAGGCACATCATATACCCTGTATAGAAATTCGTAATCAAGCTGACTGCAAGGAAAATCGGTAATTTAAATGATCGTTTTCCTTCTACGATTTCTTCAATACCAAGAAGAATGACAGGAACGTAAATTAGATTATCTAAAAAGTTGGGATTGAAATGCTGAGATACAATAAATCCACTAAGCGCATAAGATGTAGATAAACCTAATGAAAGCCAGTAATTTTTGCTAATACCTTGATATTTCTTTTTCAAGAAAAATATCCAAACGCCACTCCCATTACTCCAAAGCGAATGAGTGGAATCACATAACTCAAAAATATGAAATGTCGAAATTGGGAAAATTACGTATAAAAACGTGAAAGGACTTAAACTATTAAAGCCCCATACACTTGGCATTGCTCCTCCCAGGGATTTAGAGAAGGACCAAAACAGACCGCTAAAATCGCCGCTCCAAAATAGTTTATGTAATCCGATATAAAGCGGAAAAATATTGTGAAAGAAAAATCTCCACTATGCACCGAATTTTTGTGAAAAGGGAGTCAACCCTAAACAAAGGAAGACTCCTAACATACCCATAAATGGAACACAGAATAGCGAACTAAATTTTTAATTTCATTTTTTTGAAATTTTTCATTATAGTCTACTCCTACTAAATCAAATCCATTTTTATAAATTGCAAATCCATAAAGAGAGGTTGATAAGATTGAAATTATGAAACCTGCAACAAATCCAGCTGGCAAGTAGCTGATTTCAATTGTATGTTCACCTGGTGTAATCTTGTAGGCTAACAAACTATCCCAAACTTTAGCAGTTTCAACTACTTTTCCATCTACTTTAACAGTCCAACCTTTTTTTCATATGGGAATACTGGTCATCATCCAAGTACTGTCATCAGTTATATTAACTGTTCCTTTAAAACTACGATTATCCCAATGAGTTAATTTTATTCCTTGCAGCTGACGTTCTTGAATGATACGATTTGCTAGAGCAGCATTAGAACGAGCCAAGCGCAATCCAGATAAATTATATTCATTATCCGAATCAATTTCAATCGTCAAATCTGTAGGTTGACCGACTGAATTATGTGCAATCTGAATAAATTGCATTTGTTGGAATTTATCTTGGAATTCATAATTTTTGCCATTTAACATGACACGAATTTTATTTTTGTCTGTATGAGATAATATTTGCGGAATTGCTACCCAATAGTCCTCAGCAGATTGAGGTACTAAATGATAGGTAATCGTTCCTGGTTTTGAAGAATCAATACGCTTATAGGTTTCCGGTTTAGAGGGATCTACAACTTCCATATTGTCCAATTTCATCTCATTTGCTCCGAGTACAGCTAAATAATTTTCGCTCGTTGCCCCCATAGCTTGTACAATCTTATTTTGATTTTGAATCGGTTGATGGTTCTCTAATTTCACATTCACCGTTGCATCATTAACACCATAAGCAATTGGCAAAATCAAACCTGTCTCGAATGTCTTTGTTCTAGCAGCTTCATAAACAGGTGCTTTTGTCGTAATATCTTTACGCGTTACCATGTTTCCGAATACATACAATTTGGATGTATCAGGATAGTCTTCTTTAAGCACTGGTTTTGGAGTCACTAGATATTTTACTGAGAAGAGCGCATCTTGGAACGGAGTTCCTTGATAGTAGGTCGTTGCATTAATTCCGTTGTTTCCTAAACGGTCAAATAAATCACGTGTACTATTTTCCAGGTTGGAACTGAAAACCGATAGACCCGGATAATCCACCATAAATGGATCATTCTTACTTAAATTGAATGATTTATTAATTCTGTAAAAATCACTGTGGTCAGGTCTAATTGGATTAATCGCTTCCTTTAATTGTAAAACTGCATCGTGATACTTATAAGCGTCTGTATACCCAACTCTTGATTGAACAAGCGCTGCATTAGCTGTTAACTCAACTACAGTCAAAGCAGCTATAATCATCCAAGAGTGTTTCACTTTAGGATAGAATAAAGCTGCAAGCAAAACCACAAAAATCAAAATCGTTGCAAGACGTTGCCAAACTGTTAAGAAAGAGTGTTGTTGTAACTGTACAATAGAAAAGATAACTGCACCGCTAATCAGTAGGAAGCTAGCTTCTCTTTTAGTAAATTTTTCTACTTCTCGTAGACTTAGATAAGCCAAATAAACTAAAAAGAAAGCAATAATCCATGAGAAGCGATAGAAAAATCCAGCAGGATTTTGTCCCATATGCCACAACTTACTTGTAAATTCATGGGCACAAGAAATCAAAAACACTACGAGAACAAAACTTGCTGCAATTTTACTCCATTTTGAAATCTTACTTGAAATAAAGTAATAAAGTGTTCCTAGTAAACCAAAGCTAGCCACATATATATTTGGCAAGTTAGGTCCAGCTGGCCAAGAAGTATTATCAAAAGCTCCTAAAAAGAGTTTTGCTAAAATCTCAAACGGATTGATTTGTAACTTCCAATCAAATCTCAGAGTGCTTTGCAAGCCCCCTTTTGTTGATACCAAACTAATCAGAATTGGGAGCAATACAGCTGATACTATTCCAACAGCTAGTATAGATGCGGCAGCTAATTTCCCTATTCTTGTTAGAATAACCTTTTTATTTCGTAAGTTCTCTGAACGAATAATGTAGAACAAAGCATAAATGACCACAAAAATGCAGGTCATATAACCCATGTAAAATTGTACAAAGAGAGATAAGGCAAGCATGCCAATGTAGCCTCTCGGAGATTTGTTATCTAATACTTGTTCAACCCCAATTAAAACTAATGGAAGCATGATCATTCCATCATAGAAAATTGGGTTCATTTGATAACTAACATTAAACCCATTTAATGCGTAGATGGTAGCGACGATTGGAACCAAGTAGGCCTTATTCTTTAATCCATCATAACGTTTAACCAAGAAATGTGCCATGGTTAATCCCATCGCTCCATAACGTAAGGCAATAACAATTGGAACCACCCATTGGAAATTTTCTTCAGAGGTTAATAGAAAGAGTAAGTTAAATGGACTCAACAAGTTGAAGCCCCAAATCCCTAACATCCCACCTCCAATGGATTTAGAGAAAGAGTAGAAGAAACTACTCCAATCGCCATTTAAAAATAAATGTTTGAAATAAGCATATAAGCCAATATACTGTGCGTTAAAGTCAACCGCCATGAGTGACTTTGTCCCGAAAGGAAAGAAGCCATCAATAGCCCAAGCCACAAACATGATGGCTATAGGTGCAATAAAACTTGCTAGATAGACTTTTTTCTTAGTCGTCATTTTGCTCTCCTTTCACAGTAATGTTCGTTTGGTCAACAAGATAATGTGGACGTTTCTTCACTTCATAATAAATCTTACCGATATATTCTCCGAGTACCCCAATAGAAATCAATTGAATTCCACCAAAGAGTACGACAGAGAAAATCGTTGTAAAGTATCCACTCACAAGTGAATCTGGCGCTACAAAGTATTGAACAAATGTCCAAAGAACGTATGCTAATGAGATTAATAAACAGAATAAACCAAAGTTAATGCACATACGAAGCGGTTTATCATTGAACGATAAAATCCCTTGAATCGCATAGTTCAATGAGAACTTCAATGAGTATTTTGTTTCACCTACAGTACGAACTTGGTTTTCATATTCGATAACTTTTTCATTAAAGCCAATCCAAGCAAAAATACCTTTAGAAAAACGATTGTATTCTTGCATAGATATAATGGCGTTTACAACTTTACGGCTAAACAATCGGAATTCAGAGACTCCGTCCATTAGCTCGATATCCATCATTTTATTGGCAAGTTTATAAAAATGTTTAGCTAAAAAAGTACGGTGACGTTTCTCCTGTACGTGTACGACGAGCACTTACAACATCGTATCCTTGCTCATAAGCTTCAATCATTTGTGGAAGCATTGCTGGTGGATGCTGCAAATCTCCATCCATTAGAATAACTGCTTCTCCTGTTGCATATTCAAGTCCTGCAATAGTTCCAGCTTCTTTCCCGAAATTTCGACTGAAGCTGATGTATTTAACACGTGAATCGCCAGCTGCGATGGCTAACATACGTTCAAAAGTACGATCCTTACTACCGTCATTAATAAAAAATAATTTCAAATTCCGCTTTTTGTAATTTGATTGATTTCTTTAACCAATTCATCATACATTTTTTTGAATCATATTCTCTTCGTTATAAAAACGGAATGACTACAGATAATTTCATATCTATCCTACCTTATTCTTTTTATTATAATCACTTCTACTATAATAACATTTTTTTGAGTGAAGTGGCTACTTTAACAAAATTTTTTGTTTATTGTATAAAATTAAATAAACAAAAAAAGGAAAATACAAATCGGGTCTTTAATCCCGATTCATAATTCATCCCATATCCCTCTATTATTTAACGCGGGGGTAGCCCTAAGGCAATACGTCCATAGCGGCTAATACGTGTGATTTTCCATGCAGGAGACCAGGTCACCTCAACCTTGACATCCTCAATCCCATCAATTTGTTTTAAACCTGCTACAATCTCGATTGGCAGACTTTCTGCACAGTCACAGGCAGTATCGGTGAAGGTCATGACAATCGTACAAAGTCCAGCCTCATCTAAATGAATCTCATAAATCAATCCGAGATTGTATACATCTAGTTCTACATCTGTATCATATACTTTTTCGAGTACTTCAATGATTTGGTCTTCCAAGGCTAGAGCGCGGTCATTAATCTTGATGTCTTCTCTCATTGCATTCCCTCCATTTTTTGATTGTTCCTATTTTCTCATAATTCTGACAATTTGGCAAGTTTTTCCCAATCCTGTTTAAAGTAAAAAGTAGAGATACAATCTCTACTTTTTAGTGATTATTTTGATTTGACAGGTTTGTCTGCGAGAGCTTTAACGGCAGCATTAATGGTTTCTGCGTATAGTTTAGCTCCTTCATCCTGCTTGGTCGTATCACTACCGAAGTGAACCTGGTCTGTCCCTTTCCAAATATCTGGATGATCTTTGGCGACTTGGTTCCAATCTGCTAGTGCTATATATGGATATTTTTGTGCCAGTTCACGCGCATAGCTTGCATACTGCTCGACATAAGGTTGTGTTTCCTGCGTTGTGTCTCCCTCGTATGGAGTAACTAAAACAAGTTGATGTCCTTTTGGAAGATTTGTTATCAGCAGATCCAAATCAGCTTTATAATTTTCAGGATTATTAACGCCAGTCGCAATGACTACAATTTTAGGCAAGGCTTTATTCTGACTATAATTCAACATCAGTGCATTTGCTTGTTTGGTATTTCGACTGACCTGACCATCAATCTGCGCATCTGGCAAGACTTCTTTTAGTCCCTCTGAAGCACGCAAGGTGACCGAATCTCCAATGATGGATACACCTTCAGCTATATTATAGCGACTGGCTTCTGCTTGATCTGCCATGGTTTTTGTTCGGTTCATATTGGTTTGCGCCTGATTGAGACCACTAACCATCAAATCCGTTTCAAATGCACCGACTTGAGGAGCTATCAATATCACGACAACGGTAATCAGACCAAGTACTCCAGCACTACCAGCAAAGACCGGTTTAATGTGCGGAATTTCTTTTGCCTTTTGCAAGAGATCAGTAGATTTTCCTGCTACTAAAGGTTCGATAACATAGAAAGAAAGGGTTGCGAAGATATAAGAGAAGATGGTCGTTAGAATCACTGCCGGAATATTTCCCATTAACTGTGAGAAAATAATATAAAACGGCCAGTGGAAAAGATAGATAGCATAGCTGGTATCCGCTAAAAAGCTGATAATCTTTGGCTCTTTGATAGTCGGTGTTTTCTCATGCAAGACGCGTGCCGCAACAATCATCAGAAGCGCTGCTAAACTTGCAAACAAGAAGCCGAGTAAATAAGCAAAGAGATATGTAAATTTCACAAAGAAGGTCAGTAATAGCAAGACTCCGAACCCAGCTCCAAAGACTAGCAAAGTCTGCTTCAAATCCAAGCTTCTATTCAAACGTTTAAGAAGTGGCGTTGCATGACGAACCCCTATTACGGTAGCAAGCACACTACCTAAGAAGAAGGGATACACATGAGTTAAGCTTGAAAAGTATACTGTTGAGTAAGAACTTACAATAAAACTACCGATAAACATCGAAAGGAACTGACGATAAAGGCAGCTGATGAAAGTAGAAAGATTGTTCCTCGTAGTTGTCCGCTTGATTTTGCTCGCTTAGATAGGAACCAGACTGCCAAGCCCCACAAGATATAATAATGAACTTCAACAGCTAAGCTCCAGTTGTGAACAAAGAGGTGAGGGATAAACTGAGATTCATAACTTCCTCCTGTCAGCATTTCATAGAAGTTAGTCATAAATCCTAGAACACCGGCAATCTGCCCACCAATTCCAGCCACATAATCTTGGCGAACCAAGAAGGTGAATGGCATGATGACAAGAATCATTAAAACAACCGGTGGAAAAATCCGATAGAAACGTCTTCTAAAAAATCCTAAGATATCAATCTTCCCTTTTTGTCCAAATTCTTCTAATAAAAGTGATGTGATCAGAAAACCTGAGAAGGTAAAGAAGACGTCAACCCCGAAGAAACCTCCTGGGAAAGTCGTTTGAAAGAAATGATACAAGAGTACCAAAAGCAAACCTGTAATCCTAATCAAGGAAAACCATTTAATACGCATACGAGTTTATTCTCCATTCATTAGATTGGCAAAAAGCCATCTAACTTTCATTCATAGTACCTTTATTTTATCAAAAAAAACAGAAAAATCCTAAGATAAAACTTAGGATTTTTTTAGTGATTTCAAGCCAAATTTAGAAATTTCGCCCTGACTTGTTATAACCATATTTTTTTCAACAAAATGTTCACGAAATTCCAGAAGATTATCATCCATGATAGCCTGGCGAACCTGCTTCATCAGATTGATCAAGAAATACAGGTTATGGTAACTTGTCAAGCGGATACCAAAGGTTTCATCTGCCTTAAGCAAATGGCGTAGATAAGCACGGGTATAATTCTTACATGTATAGCAATCACACTCTGGATCAAGCGGTGTAAAGTCCTCTGCAAACTGAGCATTCTTGACTACCAAGCGACCTTGACTGGTCATACAAGTCCCGTTACGAGCGATACGAGTCGGCAAGACACAGTCAAACATATCGACACCACGGATAACACCATCAATCAAGCTATCTGGCGCTCCTACTCCCATCAAGTAACGAGGTTTGTTCTCAGGAAGCAGTTGTGTCGTAAAGTCCAAAACTGCATTCATCTCTTCGTGGGTTTCTCCAACGGCTAGTCCTCCGATAGAGTAGCCTGGGAAGTCCATACTTACAAGATCATGAGCTGATTGACGGCGAAGATCTTCAAATCCTGCCCCCTGTACAATCCCAAATAGACCTTGATCATGTGGACGACGGTGAACCTTTAAACCACGCTCTGCCCAACGGCTAGTACGTTCAATCGATTTTTTCACATAATCATAAGGTTGATAAAATTGGGGACATTCGTCAAAGGACATCATGATGTCTGAGCCCAGATTGTTTTGAATAGAAATGGCCTTTTCAGGTGAAAGGAACATCTTAGAACCGTTGAGGTGATTCTTGAAGGTTACCCCTTCTTCTGTAATATTACGGCTGTCTGCTAGAGAGTACACTTGGAAGCCGCCGCTATCTGTTAAGATTGGTTGGTCCCAGTTCATAAACTTGTGAAGACCTCCAGCACGGGCAATGAGTTCATCCCCAGGGCGAAGCCACAAGTGATAGGTGTTGGATAGGATAATTCCTGAACCCATCTCTTTCAATTCTTCTGGCGACTGAGTCTTGACAGTTGCCTGAGTCCCTACTGGCATAAACATAGGCGTCGGGAAGGTTCCATGGGGTGTGATAATCTCACCCAAACGAGCTCCTGTGTGTTTTTCTTTTTTAATCAATCGATATTTGATTGGCGAATCTGACATTTTTTACCTCCGAAGCTGGGAAAGACAGTCCCAGTTCTTACTTTGCGCCCAAGGGCATACTGTATGATTCTATCAAAAAAAACAGGAACTGTCACGAACTATGGTATAAGTGACAAATGTTTTCTAATGCTTTCTGTTACTTATCAATAGTTGAGTTTTTGCTTATTTTTATTTAAAATCATTTCCGTTGATTTTCGTCAATTTTTTAAATCGTATTCATCTTCGTATTCATTTTCACACTCACCTTTGCCCGTATAGTTGAGAAGGCTGCAATTTAGTTCTAATAGTTTACATTGGAGGGTGTCCCTTCCAACTCCCCGACCTATGGACAAGGTCTATTTTTTTTGAAAAAATTTAAAAAAACTTCATCAAAACTCTTGACTTTCTCGGTATACCGTGATATAATATAATCAAGATAAGGAAAGGAGTGAGGAAGTTGAACAAAGCAGATTGGCTTAGGTTACTCGAGAAGGTGATAGATAATATCCCTGAAACAGTAACCGCTATCGCAAGTCTGGTGACTGCAATAACAGTCGCAAGGCAAAATAAAAAGCGTAAACCCGAATCCCGCAAAAGAAAAAGGTAAACGCTAAGAGGTGGGGGCGAAAGCCCCTCACACCTCTATTTTATCAAATGAAGAGAGGAAAAAGCAATGGTTAGTGCAATAGCTATTTTTATAATCGCCATTAATGTATACATTTATCTCAAAAATAAAAAAAGGACAAATAATATGAGAAAAGTTATTCAAGAATTATTAGACAGTTCGATGTCTACATCTGCTATTTCACAAGGTGCTGGAGTTCCATGGACTACTGTTTCTGACCTTAGAAAAGGAAAAACAAGCATGGATAAAATGGCCCTTTTAACAGCAGAAAAGCTCTATGAATTTGCTACAGCTGATAAGCAGTGATTTCGGTCACTGCTTTTTTTATTTTGAACAAACAAAAAAAACCGCCAGTGAATGCTAGCGGTTTTTCTGTTTTTATTTTTCTTCTTTTTCTTTATCGACGACGGTGATAAGCCCGTCTGGTTCTGTTTTGAATGCTGGGTCTGTGTGGAGTTCACCGTTTGCCTTCAAATAATACCAGCCGTCTCCCGATTTGATGAATTGTTTAGACAGCATATAACCATCTTTTTCTTCCATAAAATACCAAGTTTCACGGTATTTCACCCAACCAGTGGCCATGCGACCGTCTGATTTGAAGAAATACCATCGATGGTTGAGGAACATCCAGCCTGTGACCATTGCGCCACGTTTGTCAAGATAGAACCAATCTTTGCCATCATTAAACCAACGGTTGATTAGGCAGTATCCACGTTCATCGAAGTAGAACCACTCATTGTTGATTTTCTTCCAGTTTTTTGTTGGGTAAGAGCCATCCGACTCCTCCCACCACCAGCCGGTGCCATTTTGTTTCCAACCAGCTTCAGAAAGACCACCTTCAATGTCTTTCTTGAATTGCTCACGACTGATACCCCATTTGGCAAGGTAGGGGTATGGATCCACATGGTCAGAGTAGTTTCGAGGTTGGTTGTACGTGCAATACTGATGTGTCTTGATTCCTGCTAGGCTATCAGAATCCAGCGTTTTCGGAATCCCTGCTTCATCAGCAAGGTTGCGCAGTAGTTCAACATAGAGCTTGTAATCGCGCATGAACTCTTCCTTAGTTGAATGGCTCTCAATCAATTCTACTTGTCCGTAACCTTCAACGTTCCAGCCACCTCCCACATCGTAAGCTCCCATGTCTGTGTACCAGGTCTGCATCACACGTCCGTTGCCGACAACGTGCGAGAAAAAGCCTGAATCAACAGGACGACGCATATGGTAGTCTGCTTCATTTTGAGCTGTTGAGTTTGGATTACCAGTTGAATGAGCATGAATCTGACGATATGGTTGCTCTCCAACCTGTGGCAAATCAGTTCTTAGTCTGCTTGTGTCAATATCCATTATTGTTCTCCTTCGTTCTTGTCGTTTTTGTCACCAGATAAGCGCTCAAATGCCTTAATGATAGGTTGGAAGATGGTCACGTTACCTTTTAACTTACGATAATTTTCAATGAGCGACTGGAAAGTAAAAAGCAAATATCCCAGGTAAATCGAGTATAAAAATGCGAACCCTGTCTTCTCAGGTAGCAAGACAGACATCGGAATCAATACCATCAACAAGAGAACCCCAAGAATTTTTCGAATCAGGCCGTTAATGCCAATCTTGCTCTTGTATTCAATTTCTGGATTTGCAATTGCTGCAAACGTCCCTGATGCAAAATCTACGATTTCTAGAATCACAATTAAGCCTAGCGCATACAATACTAAACCATCTTCTGTTTGAATCAGGCTTCTAAAAAAGTTAAACAATTCGATTTTCATATATTCTCCTTTCTAGCGTGGTACTGCTTCAGTTTCAAGCTCGTTGCTTTCCTTTGGCGCCTTAGGTGGTTCCCATTTCCAGATGCCTAGCTTACCATTTGTTCAAGGCTTGCTAGTTCTTCAAGCGTTTGACCTTGATAAGTGAATTCTTCGTTCACTTGAACCATGGCCCGTTTCCCTTCCTGAAACTTCTCGACATGGTTAGGATTTTCAAGTGTGAAGATCTCTTGTGGTTTATAGATCTTTCCGGTTTGGCCAAGGTCTACCAATTCAAGGCCACGCTTGAATAATGTAGGATCCAGCGGATTGTCTACGTCCGTCACTCGAACTAGAACCGACCAATCTGCTACTGCCTTAACTTCTGCGATTTTAGCATCTTTCTCAGCTAGTTTAACCTCGTATTCTTGAGCCTGAGTATGCAAATCTTCCTGCAACTTCTTCACACCTTCAGCAGGATTTAGTTCAGTAGCGACCTGACCAAGAACTGCCTCAATCAGAACCTCGTCTGACTCGTTCACACGGTCGCCAATGAGAATGCGGTCAAATGCCGTATAAGGCGCTTCTTGTCGAATTGCTACAAATGTTCTGTTGCTATCCTGAAGATATTTATTAACTACTTTAAATCCCATATGTTATTCTTCCTCCTGTGGTTTATCTAATTCATCTGCCACTTTGTCAAATAGAGCTTTTAACTCTTCGTTTGACTGCAAGACTTTGTTGATTTTTTCAAGTTGACTGTGGGCTTCTTGAAGTTGTTCTTTTACTTCATCACGTTCAGCAAGACTATAAGCCTCATCGATTGTCTTATTTGTTAGTTGAATACCAAGATTTTGAATTACTTTGTCTGATATGTTCATGTTCTACCTTTCTATTTAACGCCATTTTGGATAATATCCACGGCTATAATTGCCAGCTACTGCTCCAAGGTTTCTAAAATTATCATAGATATCATCAAGAACTTTGCTTAATGAAGCACCTTTGATAACAATTTCCTCAACCCCAGTTATTTGACGATTTGTAGCATTAATTGACAAAGAACTTACTCCAGCCTGACCGCTCTGCATAAAATCCATTGTCTGTCCATAAAATGTTATAGCTGTTTCAACATTACTACCTGTTCTACCATTCCAAATTTGAATACCTGCAGAGGTATTATCCATTTTTTTGCAAACCATTTCGGTTGCTCAGTAGAGCCGTGTAAGTACCGTTAACTCCATTGATGGTACCTGCACCAAAAGTGAGATACTGCAACGGTCGTCCTGGAAATCTATTCTTAATACCTACACCATGCCCGTTCATCTCTAACCAACCTGTCTGCAAATCAAAGGTTGTGTTCCCGTTGATGGACGAAATGCGCCCACCTCGAACATGCTCGCCTGTGATGTCGATTGACTGAACTTTAGTAATCGTCGCCCGTTGAGCAAACAACTCATTGATAAATGCTTGTTGTGATACAAGTTTTTTAATGAAGGCCGTGTCAAATTTAACCTTTCAGCCGTTACTGCTTCAGCTCCCAAAATAGTAGTAGTAACTGAACCAGCTTCAAAATTGGCGGTTTTGAGTTTATCGATCATTGCTGCCTTGATGACCGCATTGTCAATTAAGGTCTCGCCTGAGATATGCGTAGCTTTACCGACAATGCGGTTGTTACCGTTAGCTCCTACGTTGATACCAGCGATGATATCTCCTGCGCTATTCAAAGCCTTGATAGCAAAGCTATCTTGTAGCAATGACATAGTCACTCGGTTATATTCATTGTTATAGTCAGTGCTATCTACAAATTCTTCAGGAATTATGCGCTTATCGATAACCATTGGCTTATGAATAACGATGTTTCCTGGACTCGTAAGAGTAAATCTGATTGAGTACTCGTTCAGCTCGCCAGTCCTTGGGATGTCTAAATAACCTGTAAATACCTGGTTACCTGTTTTAGTAAGTGTAATTTGAGAGTTGTAGTACATTCCCAAACTTGTTGTATTATCTAGCAACTGAATCAAAATTCTACCGTCTCGTGGTACCTTGTCAACTGCAATTTCAATGCGATAACCAAGGCTTTCTCCTTGTTTAACAAATTTCTTTGTTAAAGGGAACCGAACTCCTAGCCAGCCAGACATTGAGTCCGTATAGTTAATTCTAATCCCGTCATGGTCGCCCCAACTGACACGTTCCAAGTGTTTATCTGTTGCGACTGATGAAATGTACTTTGGAATTTTAGTTGGCGCATAAAACAGATTTGTCAGATTACTAAATCTCTTGCCTACTTCGACCTCAAATAATTCTGAGGTCAAGGCCATTCGGGCAATGTTTGAAGCAACGTTTGAGTCTGTCCTTCCCAAAATACGTTCATAAATCAATGAGGTTTCTTTGATTTGCTGGAAATCCAACCTATCTACCTTGTCAGCAATCTGACTAGATAGTTTTGTGAATTGACCGTCGACTGTTTGTTTATACTCTGCTAACTTAGATTTGTTGTCTTGTGTTATAGCTTCGAGTCGTTGACGTGTCCCTTCTGCATCTTCTACATAGGTCCTTTTAGAAACATAGTTACTAGCCAGAACTTCCCTGATTTCTGTCAGTTTATTCTCAGATTCTTCTCGTGAATAACGCTTCAGCTCATCTGACAACTTCTCACGTTCTTTCTGAGTCGAGGTTTTAAATGCGTTTAAATCCCTAGCGTTGTCAGCAGCAATTCGTTTCGCTTCCTCAACGAGATCAGCATTTGCTCCAGCTTTTTGTAAAGCTTCCTCTGCTTTAGCTTTAGCTTCTTCAAAACCTGATGGGTTGAACTCTTGGAACCGTCTGTTGATTTCTTCAGAAAGTTTTTTCTTGTTTTCTTCAGCTTTGACTTTGATTAGTTCGATACCGTCTTCGACTTCTTTTTTCAGTTGGCTTGATTGTTGTTCAAAAGCTAAATCAGCATTTCTAGCAGCTCTTTCAATTGCAATTTCTTGGGCCGAGTAGGTTGCTCCAAGGATCGCATTTGTTACATCAGAAAGACCATTCGATACTCCTGACCCTCCAAAACCTGCCTTGTCGTCAAACTCTAAAGAAATGTATTCTTCTTTTAGTCCATCGTACTCGTAAGCAACAGCCTTTTTGAAATATCAACATTATGCTTTAAGCTCTTGAGATTGACTGTGTCCCCTAAATGGACGATTTGTCCATCTAATTCATAAGCCTCAAGCTTGATTGAGTCAGAGACCTTGTCGATGCCTTCATTTGTAAATTTAGCCTGTGCCCACTTTTTCAAATCCTCGACTGTTTTTAGATTGTTGTTCTCATACTCTTTCTCATTGATGTAGGGATAAGAGTTGATAAGTGGGCTATCTACTGTCACCTTGATTGTTGTTTCATGTTCAGAGCCTTCGGATTTGAATGTAGACCGAGCATGAATTCTAGTAATGACATTCTGCGAATTTTTAGAGCGTTGATAAGATTTCAGATTCTTGTGTGTAGTGATTACAACACCATGATTCTCACCACGATTCTTTTTAACCGTTAGTGAGAAGTTGTCACGCACTAATTCACCTTCCCAAGTGCCAACGATACTATGTTTACCATCCAGCAGTACAGAATAGATATTCTCTGTTTCTGTCATGTTGAATGTTCTGCGTTCTTGAATATCGCTTGTAAATGAGAAATCCCCTAAATCAGTTTTGGCATTTTGAACCATTTGAGAAAGTGCGATTGAACAAGTTTGATTTGCAACCTGAACAGGCTTCACAGAGCGCTGCATGATGTCGTCTGTGATGTGATATGCCGTGATTTCGAGTTGGTCATTGTGTTCAACGGGTTTCTTGATACGGAATAACTGAGGTCCTAAGACGGGTGTAGGACATTTTATCAGCATATCCTCTTTTATTTGTTTGTAAATCCCAGTGTCAGAAATAGGATATTTCACAGTTAAGGTGAAATCGCCATTCATGGTCTCTTTAACAATTGCAGAAGTTGCTTCATGAAGTGGCTCACCGTTCCAGCGAACAGTTCTCACATTTTTATCAAGTAAATAAAGCAATTATGCCCACCCCCAAACTGTTTCGATTTCAATCGATTGAATACCAGGTCCTAAAATAACCCCAACATTCTTCACTTTCGCTGGATCAACTGTGATAAAATCCCCTGACCATTTAACTGGCTTCCCTGTTGTCGTTTTAAAGCTAGGATTGTCAGGATTGTTGACCATCACAAGCGACTCAGTAAGACTTTCAAGGCGAATGACCTGACCAGCGATTGTAAATGAAGTCTCAGAAGCGCTCTGACCAACGATTGTGATTTTAGGAAATGCAAGAGCAGAACCTTGAACGGTCAAGGTTCCACTTCTTGTCAACCTCTGTGTGTCAGTAGTTTTGAAGTATTTGGTAGGGTGGCAAGTGAAAGTTGCCTTGGTCATGTAAAGACCAGGTTGCACTTCTTCAAGGTCACTTACATTGACCTTATAACACCAAAGACGAGTTGTTTTGACTCGCTCACTCTCTAGCCAGAACTTCTCACGGATAAACAGACTCATAAATTGGTTCATCTGTTCTTCAGTAGGTTTAACCAAGTAAATCGTATAAGTTTTCTTGACCAGTTCCCTATGCTTGTTTGTCTGAACGATTGCACCACTGATACCACCATGCTCCAAAAGAGCTGTCTTGCTGTCTCCTAGAGCGATTGAGGGAGAATCATGGACAATGACCTTAAAGGGAAAAGACGATGTTCTCACACCGTCAATCATAAGCTCATTATGTTTTATCATGTAAACCCTCCTCTCAATTGTGCCTTACGTTGCAACTCGTCAGCAATCCGCTGAGCCACCTCATCAGCAATCCGAATGATGTCAGCTTCTTCTCTGATAGTATTACCACTAATGGTAATGTTGATGGTCGGTGAAGTTCCACCCATAGTCTGAGCGATGCCTCGACCAATGGCTCCAAGTGTTTTATCATTGAGTGGTAATACCGCTTCATTCCCAGCTTCACCACCAACCATAAGATTATTGCCATTCATTCCAAAAATGGTCGGCTTCGTCATGATACCACCTTTGGCATACCATTCGATGCTGATACTTGGAACACCTTGACTCAACCAATCTAGTGGATTGGCTGAACCGCTAACAGAGAAGTGGGGTAGTGGGATATGTGGCCAACTAACACTAAAATTAAATAGACCTTTAATCGCACTTATTGCAGAGCTTACAAGGTCTTTAGCTCCGTTTATAGCATTCCCGATTGAATTCTTGATTCCTGTCCAAACATTTGAAACAGTGTTTGAAATACCATTCAATACATTTGAAATTGTACTTGAAATTCCATTCCATACATTTGAAATTGTACTTGAAATGGCGTTTATCGTATTTGAAATGTACGATTTGATAGCTGTGAAGATGGTCTGAACAACATTTTGGATAGCATTCCAGACAGTTGAGAATACTCCCTTGATTGTTTCCCATGCTCCTGACCAGTCACCTGTTATGATCTGCATGACTGCCTTGATGATGCCTAAAACAACATTGATTGCAGTCTCAACTACAGTCTTGATGACTTCCCAAGCGGTCGTGATGACCAGTTGGATATTCGCCCATGCGCCCTCGATTAATGGACCTAAGAAAGTCATGACTGCATCAATTACGGTTTGGATAGCATTCCAGACTGTTTCTGCACTAGATCGTATAAGCTCTTGGTTTTCGGTCCACCAAGTAACAACCGTTCCGAATATACTCATGATGAAATCAGAGATTTCTGATACTACCGCATTGATAACCTCAAGAATCGCATTCCAAACGGTCGTGACCGCCTCTCGAAAACCTTCGTTAGTTTCCCAGAGGTATTTTACAATAACAATAATTGCAGCAACTGCAGCGGCAATTGCAATAGCTGTTCCAATAATTGGCAATGCGGCAATTATCATTTCTCCAATAGATATTTTTAAAAATTCAGCAAGGGCTTGCAATGATAAGAATATGGGGGCTATGACCCCTACAGCAGTCACAACTGTTCCTAAAATAACAACAAAATCTTTTACTGGAGTAGGTAAGGAATTGAACAGCTCGGCCACATCTTTCACAATCGTTGCCAAGGTTTGGAAAACAGGGATCATCATTTCCAGAAGAGGTTGACCAATAGCAGATAATGCATTGGTCCCAGCTTGTTTCAGATTCCCCATCACGTTTTCTAATCCGTCTGATTCTCTTGCAGCCTGTCCAAGAGCTCCTGAGAGTTTATTTCCGTCTTCGACCATTTGAAGCAAGGTCAGTTGCTTCTGCGCTTCGCTCAAGTCCTTGAATGATTTGCCATACAGTTTATTTGCAGCGGCATTCCTAGTTGTCTCTGTCGCAGAGATTCCAAGAGCGGCATCGTTAGCAAAGTTTCCCTTCAAAAAAGATTGTAAGCTTTCTGTTACGCTCTCAATAGATTTGTCATAGAAGGCTGCACCGTCTGCTGCTGCCCTAGTTGCACGAGAAGTAAGATCCAAAGCTTCTGCTGTATCCAATCCTGAAGTTTTGGCAAATGAAGCCATCTGCGTGAATGATCCTTGCAATCGCTCTGGGACAATATCCATTTCCTGACCAATAGCATTCAGCGCTTCTCTTGCTTGGATTTCCATATCTCCGAAAACGGTAGTAAATTGAGCATTACTAGCTTGCATTTGAGCAGCTGCTTCTAACGCTTCTTTTCCTACTTCCACAAGCTTTTCTGAAATAGCACTCAACTTCTCACTAAACTGTTGAAGTAGTTCTGCTCTTAAATTTCTTGAGATTTCACTTAAACTTTCTTGAGTGCTATCAGCAACAGGCTTTGTTCCCTTCATCTCATCATTGAGATGATTAAAAGCTGTCTTAGCCTGATTTAGCTCAGCTTCCATCTTGTTGGCCTGTGTGGAGTTCTCACCAAATTCTTTTTTAGTGATTTCCAATTGCTGTTCTAGATTTGAAATCTGTTTACTTACAATCTCAGACTGAGCACCAATCTTTTTCTGGGCAAGAGCATTTCTCTCGGCTTCACTAGCATTTGAACCCAAAGCACTTTCTTGCAATTTGAATGAACTTGTCACCTTACTCATCTCTGAAGCAAGTTGACTCTGTTCATTCTGCAATTCTTTCAGTTGCGTTTGGTTGCTTTTAGTTGCATTCCCATTCTCAGCAAGTGCTTGATTTACGTTTGCTAGTTTTCCTTCATAGCCCTTCAAGACGTTTTGAGTAACTTCGACTTCGCGTTGAAAAGCACGGTACTGATCAGCGCCGATATTCCCATTTTTGAACTGCTGTTCCACCTGAGACTGAGCTTGTCTCAAAGTTTCCAGTTTCTCCTTGGTCGTCGCAACTTGCTTTTGCAGAACTTCTTGCTTCTGAGTCAAAAGCGTTACGTTCCCTGTATCAAACTTCAAGGCCTTGTCAATCTGTCTCAACTCCTGACTTGCATCAGTAGCAGCCTTATTGACATTTTTCAACGCCTTCTGTAAGGGTTGCGTGTCGCCATCGATTTCAATTTTGATACCTTTGATATTTCCTGCCATATTTCCTCCTTTCTCAAAAAATAGAAAAGCGCTAAGAGAACTTCTACGACTGATAATGCAGTCAGGGCAAGAAACTTGACCTCAGAATCACTCTCTCAGCACTCATTTTTTATTTAAAAACTGTCAAAATCAGCTTGCGTAGCTTTCCGTTCACCACTCTTATCCTCGCTCCGCAGATTTACATAATCCGTTTGATAATCCAGAGCCATTCCGATTGAAATGTGCTTTAAATCATCGATAGACAGACCAGTTTCTTTACAGCAGGATAAGTAGGACTCTACTGTAAAGATTTCTTCGCTAGCTGATTCTGATTCATCTGGTGCTTTTTTGTCGACATGCTCGCATTCAACATTTCCATCAGCACAGGCCCAACTTCCTGAATCGGAAAGACTTCCATTTCCATGAAGAATTGTTCATAAGGCTTGATATGAGGATTTGCAGATTTAGCAAAGGTCCAAAAAAGACGGTTGAAAAAGGTCATGTCAAAATCTGACAACATCGAGATATCAATATTAGTCGCTGTCAACTCCTTGTCGGTTTCAAGCTTGTTCAATTCATTCATGAATGATTGATTTTTCAACATCGAGAACAAATCTTGAAAATAATCTTTTCCAAATTGTTGCTTGTAGGCGATAGGAGTATAGCCGTTGGTCCCTAACTCATACTCCTGATCACCAACCAAAAACGATTTTGCGCATAGATTTTCTCCTTAACCTGTCACTGCAGTAGGTTCATACACTTTCTTGAACCAGTTGTCATAGATTTCCTTACTATCAGCTGATGTGATAGAACGTTTAACAACTGAATCAAGAGGACGAGGACTTGCTTTAAAGCCAAGTTCACGCTCATTGACGTTTGTACCGTTCTTGGTTTTTGAGCCATTTCCTGGACGGCTCGCTGAACAATAGTAAAGAATATGACGTGTTTTGTTCTTGTCCCCTGAAAATTCAAACATCAAGGCAAATGATGTGAATTCTGCATCAGCTTTTTCAGTCAAAACACCCGTCTGAGCATCTTTGATTTCACCCAAAATCTTAGTCGCAAACATTTCAATAATGTGAGAGATTTTGAATTTCCCTTCATATCCTTCATTTGAATTCATGAAGTGATAATCGATATCATCTGCTTTGATTGGTGTTGATTCACCCTTTGGATCCAATGTCAATTCCATTGCCCCAGGAAAGCGGAAAATTTCATCGTAAGCAATCACTCCATCTGCACCAATTGATTTGATTGGCGCAACGTGAACATTTTTTAAACCAAAGGTTACTTTGTTTTCTTGAGTCATGTCATTCCTCCTTAGTATAGATAGACTGTATAAGACTTGACATAGAGTCTTTCAGTCTCGATAAATGTTTCTTCTTGAACATCGAAAAAGAGCTCGTGGGTTGTCCACAGCTCTTCCAGACGTTCTTCCAAATCTTCATCCTTACTCTCAAAAGCCAGCTCAACTGTCACGCTCTTAATCTGATGATTAACCGTGTTGTCAGCTGCATTGATGACTGGACTCGATTCATAATAGACCAGGTAAGGTAGGTCAGGAGCGTTCCCAGTTTTAAACGCTCGATAAGTGACAGGCAAGTTTGCCTGTTCTAAAATAACAGCAAAGTCTGATAGTTTCATTTGCCAATCTCCTTAATTCGCTTCTCAAAGTTTTGAATCGCTTTTTCCTCAGCGGGTTTGATGTGGACAATACCAGCGACACGACCACCATTTCTTGAAAGGTGCCCGTTCTCAAGTATGTGAGTAAGACTTGCAACTGCGTTGAAGACAACAAAAGAGCCATTGGCCAACTTCTTCTTTTTCCAACTTCTACGATACTTTCCGTATCGTTTCGGACTTGTCTCTTTCAACTCATCCACAGTCTCATCAGCCACTTGCTCTGCAATCTTATCCACTTCTTCAGTAACCTCATCAGAGTAAGCTGCAAGCTCTTTCGCTATCAAATCAGCAAGGTCATTACTCATTTCAAGACCTCTGATAAAGTCAACTCTAAAATTTCAGAATCGATAGGATAGGTTTTTAAGATGCGATATTGCTTGCCTTCAAATTTCGCAAACTCCTGATTCTCATACTCAAAATTTCGAATCTCAACGACCAAGCTCGGTTTTAGCCCTGCTTGATTCGCCTGATAAAATTCAGAGCGAGTGACCCTCTTTTGGCGACATAGGAGAGTAGCTTCAACATCTTCAGAGATTGGTTGTAGTAGTTTATCCTTACCTGTGACTTTCTTAGAGATCAGCGTGATTTCATGATTCCACATTCTTGACCTCTTTCTTTGATGCTATCTGTAAATTATGCAGTCGCCACTGAAGGTGACGTGGCATGTCCACACCACCCTCATAGCGATAAGCAGCATAGTCAACGATAAACATTTCATGGTCAGCACGCTCACCAACAAGCTCGATACCGAGGTTATCGGTCAATTCAGTGACGACACTTGAAATGATTTTTTTTAACGGCTTGTCTCTCAAGTCGGTTGAAATACCCAACTTAAGCTTCAGCAACTCTAAAAGCTGACCTTCGTTCATGTTTACTCCTCGACTTCCTCAGCAGGCTCTTCAGCAGTTTTCTCAACTGTTTCTTCCTGCTCAACTGCGGGCTCTTCTTTCGCTTCTTTTGTTTCAGGAGCTGGTTTCTTAGGTTCATCCTCTCCCGAAACCTCAAGGAAGATAGACCCAGCAGTGTTGGCACCGGTCAAAAGGCCATTGGTAAAGCTATCTGTTGGCTCATATCCATCACGAGGAAAGATATCACCAACAGCATAGTCATGATTTTCAGGATCGGTCAAGTCCTTGAAAGGACGGATTACTTTATAGCTCATACGCTACCTCCTTAAGCTACAACATCAGTGTACGTTCCGAATACCCCAGCATCTTCATCAGTCTTCTTGATGTCAAAACGAAGATATGAAGCTAGGTTCTTACCGAAGCGATGGTTATCTTCCCAGTTCACACTCAATTGCATACGGTCAAACAATGTAAGGAAGTATTCAACATCTCCGATAAAGTACTTCATTTCTCCTTCTTGACCCAAAAGAGTATCATCAACAGGGTAGATAGTTTTTCCAGAGAATGAATAGCCCGTTGGTGAAGTGATGTCAGGTTGAAGCATGTAGCGGCCGTCCTTGTCCTTAACTTTATCCAATGCGTTGAACATAGAGTCAGTAACAACAAGAGATTTTTTATAAACAGATGAAATCTTAGTATTTAAAATATCTTTAAGTCCATCATAACCGCTAGCATTTACAACTTTTGCAGTTTTCAGAACATCCGCAACAATTGCCAATTTTGTTTGTTCATCTTGGTCTTGGATGTCTGCTTGCATGATTCCAATAAGGTCATATTGTGCATCTTCGATCGCTTCACGAGAGATAGGAAGTTCACCACGATAAGTCTTGATTTTATAATCAACTTCCGTGATTTTTGTTTTTCCTAATTCTGGATTTTCTTCAAGTTCACCAACCTCTGTCATCTTACGATTTGATTTCTTCATGACTGGATAAGTGCCTGATCCACTTGTTACTTTTACAATATGGATTAGATTAAGCAGCGGGTTCTGACGTTCAGGTGTTTTTTGTGGTTCCAAAACCTCTTTCGGAATGATCGCTCCTACATCTGTTGTTTTAACACCTGTGCGTTTTTGTCCACGAGAGCGGATGAATTCTAGTACTGCGTCACGTTGTTCCAATTTTTGTCCTCCACGTTTTTCTTGACTTGGGTAAGTCGGTGCTTTGCGATTCAATTCTTCAACTTGATTTTTCAAATCTTCGATTTCTTTTTCAAGTTGTTCTTTTTCTGCTTCCTTTTCATCCAATTCTTTCTGGATGGCTTCAAGGTTCTTTTCAACTGCTGAAACTTCTTCATCATTTCCAGCTTGTTCCAATTTAGCAGCTTCAAGTTCTGAGCGCTTGTTCAATTCTTTGATTGATTCTTCAAGATCTACCACTTTGTCTGCTTTGTTGCGCATGCGAGCGCCTAAAATCAATGATTTGTGCATAGGTTAAATTTCTCCTTAATTTCTTTCTTGCGCTTGTCCAGCGCTTCACGATTGGCACGTTGTTGACTTTCAAAGTCTTTCTGTCGTGCAGCAATTTCCGTTTGTGGATAGGCTGGGAAAGTACATGGACTCACTTCAAAGATTTCTAATTCCAAGATAGTGTCCAAGTACGAACCATCTGCTTGCTCTTCCGTATTGATTTTGATTGGGATGAAACCAAAGCTACATCCAATCACATCGCCACGCTGAACACGAGCATAGGCCCCAACAGCTTGAGGGTCATCCTTGTTGATAATGATATCGCCGTAAAGTCCGATTTTATCAACTCCCAGAAAGACCGTCCCGTTACCAGTACGACCAAGCACTAAATTATCATCATGGTTAAATAATGCCCTGATGTCAGCTCCTTTGATAGCTTTTTCAACACCCTCACGTTTGATTACCTCAAAGTAACCCGGCCATAATTCAGTAACTTCATCGAACTTGATAAAGTACCCGCTCAAAATCAAATCACCAGTATCACTTTTTCTCGTGTCTTGAACTGAGCAGTACGATAACTATTCCGTTTGTTCATTCTCTTCCTCACCCCCTTTCAGTTTCTTTTGGTCCCCAAGTCTGTCTTGCGGTAGATAATTTTCAAGAGCAAGGAGCTCATCCATATCAGGATCTGGTGGCATCCCAAGCCAATCCCTCCACTCATTTCGACGCATTGCCATGCTTTTAGTCATCTGTTCAGCAACTGAAGATAACTCTGTAATGTCATACGAATAAAGCGAGCGAGCATTAAGTTTGAAATACCGATTATTTGAAACGAGTAAGTCTCTCGTTAAGGTCTGAGTGATCGTCGTAGCAATGCTCATAACCGTTGTATTGACAAAGTTATTGTATTCTTCTTTGTCAAAGCTACCAACTCCCAAAATAAAAGCTGGAACTCCCAAAAGCCCAGCAACTGTTTTCTTGTCAATTTCAACAGATTCATTGATAGCAATATCTTTTAAACTTAATGGTTTGACCTGTTCAACCTCTAGCAAGGCATCAGGAATAATCCACGGCTCACCAGCTTGACTAGTGCTAAGATATTTCTTAGCGACCTGGTCACGTCCCTCTTGTGTTCCTAATTCCCCACTAGAAGAATCAACCTTAACAATCAAGCTAGGAACATTTTTACCACTCATAAAGCCCTTTTTGATTTGGGTAGCAAGGTTTAAATTCCTAACAATATCCCTCAGAGCAAGCCTGTATCCAGTCCCTACAAATGGATTGTCTGGATCTGGGTTGATTACAAAGTGCACGATTTCGCTTGGGTTGTAGTCGATACCACGATAATTCACGATATAACCAGCATCATCACTTTTGAAAGAGACCTCACTCATTGCAAATGGTCTCAGGTTCAAAATGTAATCACTCACAGGATCATATTCAACATGAAGAATTGAGTTTCCATCACCGAATAGCAATAGGTCACGCACAATCTTGAAAATCCAAGTTTTGCGAGTCATATTGTCGCATGGGTTTACATCAATCTTGCGAGCCAGTCCGTCTTTTATTCGGATATCGCCTTTGTCGGTATTTTCCATCAAATGAATGGTCATATTTGATACCATGTCAGCAATCTTATTTACCGCAGCAATCACATCAGGATTGCGAGCTAAAGGCACATAGCTATCACCGTCAATATAAAGACCAAAATCTGAATGAGTGATAACATTTGTTCCGCTTCGACTCTTACCACGTTTCAAAATTCTATCTAAAAGCCCCATCTTTCCTCACCTCCTTTCTCTAATCAAAGAAGCTCATGACATTCTGATTCTTGCCAAGGTTAGCAAGAGCCTGAATACAAGCAAAAACACTGGCATCGAACAAGTCAATTCTTGCAGTACCACCGTCACCGTCTAATTTCTCATATTGCACAGCATCGTCCACCTTTTCAATTGCTCTAACATTGCTCACACAGTATTCGTAAGCGTCAGAATGAAGATAGTAAAAACTCTTTATTCTTAACTTTGAACTCAATCCGTCTGAATCCTCTGATTTCAGATAGAAAAAGCTGAGGTTGGTCAATCATCTTGAACCGAGCTTGTTTCATCTTCGTCAGGAACTCACGACCAAACTTCCTATCCATTCCGACAGCGGCAATCTTGAACCCTTTCTCCCTCATCTTGATGAACCATTTAACGATATCATCATAGAGGACGGTCGGAGTGTTGCTCATAGTCAACCAACCATCAGACTGCCACCCAAAGAGTGGAATGCCATCGTCATTAGCTTTCTTTTTGAGCATTGACACGAGGAAAAAGCGTGTGTGATGCAGATATCAACATCTTTCTCACCGTCATGATAGACTCCGTATAATGCAGCAGCGGTCAAGTCATGCAACCTTGACAAGTCAGCTCCACCATACCATTGAATAGGCAAGCGTGCCAGTTCTTCCAAATTCCAATCATAGCAACTGTCTGAAGCAATAAATTCATCAGGATTGAAATAAGCGTTCATTGAGTTTGTAAAGACATTCAAAGTCTTGTTGAAGAACTCATTTCTTGTCTGTGGATCATTCATAGCTTGCTCAGCTTCAGCTCTCAAAGCAGGCATGGACACCGTGACACCCCAAGACGGATTGGCCATTTTCAAAACATTATCATCAAGATAGTCACCAACATCACCATCAGTTGTCTGATTGGCTTTACAAATAAAGATAAATAAAGCCTCATCCTGTATCAACTGCTTGAGCACTTTCTGACAGTATTTCAAGCGATTAGCAAGAAAGCCTGTTGGAATATCCCCAGCTGTAGAGATAACAAAAAGCATACTGTTACGGTATGCTGACATTGTTTTCTTCATAAGACCATACTTCTTAGAATTTCGCATGGTGTGAGCTTCATCGATGACCGTGACATTGCCATTGAGAGAGTCTAAACGACTTTCATCATTGGCCAGTGCCTGAATATAGAATGACCCGTCGTCTCCAAAATTAGCTGTGATAGAGTGTTCTTGGTTGTTGTCCTTGATACGGATAGATTTATCATTCCATCGTTCAACGTTGAACTTGATGAAATTAAAAGCTTCCAGTGCTTGCTTAACAGAGTTAGCCACGATATAGCATTTTGAACCACTATCGGCATCCAAAATCTGATAAAGCAAAGCAATAGCAGCAGTAAAACTAGTCTTGCCGTTTTTCCGTGCCAGCATTATCAAGGCTTCTTTGAACCTACGCTCGTTCGTACCAGCGTGATAGAACCCAAAGAGATTGACAACCGTGAAATGTTGCCACGGTTGCAAAATCAAAGGCTTGTTGCGGATAGACATGGCAAACATGTCATCTCCTTGCTGATGAACAATTGAGTTCTCAATGAAGTGAACGGCAAAATCCACTATATCCTCATCAAGCTCATATGCTGGATTTTCCAAATCCCTCAAAAAGCGTTCAGCAGCCAAAATCCGTTCTTCGTTATGTTCCTCTTGATAGCTCAGGACATAATCAACATAGGCTTTAGCTTTTCCAAGATTTGTTGTAGCGTGGCGAAATCGGCAAAACGTTTTTCAAAGTCTTTATCCATCTTTCACTCGCTTCTTTTTCAGTTCATTCTTAAACTTCAGGACCTCAGTAAGAACTGAATCACCTTCTTGTTCTACTACCTCACCGAGCGACTTAGGATTCATCATCAGTTGATTAGAGTAGCTGAGAATATCTTTCCTCAAAATTTCCATCGCTGTCAAGATTGGAACTTTACGCTCATTCTCTGCGCCTGCCTTATTGACATAGGTGTCTGTCACTGGATAACCCATATCAGCATAATCTTGAGCAAGTTTCTGATACTGATATAGCATGCCTGCAAAAATGTCAATGATCATTTCAAACTCTTTACGATAAGTGCCTAAGTCTTTCATCTGCTTGACCACTTTTGACTTAATCGACTTCGCTGTAATAGGTTTAGCCAAAAAACTACCTCCTTCTGTCAAAATTGCTTAGTTTTTATCCCCTTTTTGTTTGAAGGCCCCCGACTTGGAAAAAAGTTCCCTTCACCGGTACCCTACTGGTCAAAAAAATATTTTTTTAGGTGGGGGTAAAAAAATAAAAAAATCGAAAATTTTAAAAAAATTCGATTTTTTTACAAAATTTCATTTTTTTGATTTTTTTAAAAAAATCCTCAAAATCCTTTTTTTCGTTTCTTCTGCCAATATAATCCCTGATTAATTACTTTGTCATTGACTCTATCATGAAACGTGTTATGTTTTTTTATTTGTCAATGGCAAACAATTCCATTCAACAAATTCAAGTTCAGGATATTCTGACACAGGGAAAAATATGATGGACCATTTCTGCTTGAGTAGAAATTCCATAGCGTAAACTTTCTTGACAAAGATAGTCATGTCTGCGCATTATCCTATCCCGAAACTTCTCCCACTTCTTAGACTTCAAGGTTGGTCTGATAGTTTTGTTATACATCTCAAACCTCCTTTCTCAATACTAAAAGGGACAGGTCAGCGACCTATCCCCTCTCATACAAGAAATCTATGCTACCATAATAAACCTTTTTTTGTGAGACTTCAAGATGTCTTTTGTCTCATTTTTTTTTAAACATTAATGATCATCTGGGAAGTTAAAACGTTTTCGAGATGAATTCTATAGTTTGTGGATCTGTATCTATGTTTACTTCTGATTCTGGAATTATAGAAACTTTTGTTTCAGAATCTTCCAGTATTTCTTTTTCCCAATCTACAAGAATGTATGTACAATCTGGTCCGAACTCTTTTGGAATGACATTGTACCCAACTATCTTGAAATTCACTCCTGGATTATTTTTAATGTCTTTGTTCAGTTTGTTAATTGCTCCAGATTCAAACAATATATCACGATATTCTTTAATCATGTCATACTCCTTTTTCTATGTTGTTTTTACCTCTCACTTTCACATATCTTATATTTTTGTTAAACTCACTCTAAATCTCAAACCCTTACTAATCATAGGTTTTAAAGCGTTTCATTTTTTTCAGTTTATGCTTAACTCATTATGTGAAAGTAATATCCAAAAAAATTAAATGACAAAGTTCCGTAGCGCATCATCAAGCTCCGCTTGCTCAATTCCTATGTATCTAAGCGTGATTGCTGGTGATGAGTGATTGAACATCTTCTGTAATGTTCCTACGTCCTTTGTCTTATTGTAATATTTATAACCAAATGTTTTGCGCATTGTGTGAGTTCCTACGTTATCAATCCCTAGCTCTTCAGCTGCTTCATGAATGATTTGATAAGCTCGCTCACGAGTGATCGCTTTATTTTGTCCTTGTCTACTCTTGAATAAGAAGTGATGAAATGGTTTACCTTCAACATATCTTCTCATTTCTTTTTTTAGTTCTTTTGTCATTCGTCTAGTTATCTGCTTGCCAGTCTTACGTTCTCTCAGTTTGATGTGCCAGCCTTGGACATCTTTGACTTTGAGTGTGAGGATGTCACCTACACGCAAGCCTGTATTCAGACCAGTGATGAATAACATGTAATACATCTCATTCCATTCTTTCAAATAGTCTTTCATGGCCTGGATGTCATCGCTGTCTTTTATCGGTGATACATATTCCATGTTTTACCTCCTTTCTATAAAACAAAAAGCCAGCGTTTGCTGACTCTTGATGATGCTTCTGTTGGACAACTTTTTGACTAGAATTAAGGATGACTCCTCAAGTGTGATATGTGTTTTTGTTTCAGAAGTTCATGCTATCATGATAAACCTTTTTTTGTGAGACTTCAAGATGTCTTTTGTCTCAATCTTATTTACAACTCACCTTTCAGTATAGCGTACTGCTCTAGGATAATCCTTCTACGTCGATAGATTGTAGCTTTGCTCATGAATTTCTGTTCTGCTATTTCTTCCCATCTCAGTTGAGGATATCTCCAGCGCAGATTAAGATTTCCTTATCTTCATCAACTAGATTGATCAGGAGTTTGTTAATAATAGCTTTGAACCCTTCGAGAAATTTCAAAGTTGGATCATCTGCGATTCTGATTGCGATAGTTTCGGTAGGCTTGCTTATTCCTACGATAGGACCACTCTGAGCATCTGGGTTTCGAGTTTCTAATTCTAGCCTTCTCAAATCTATTGTACGTTGAATGTTTTGGAATTTGAAAAGTTCTCTGTCTAATGTTTTGAGGTCTTCGTCGCTCAATTTCTTCAAATTTTACCTCCGAATTTTCTAAATAATTAAATAAGCTATCGAACATTTTAGAAAAAGCCTTACTGATGTCAGAAACTATCTGCTTAATCATTCTAGATAAAACTTCAATTTCTTCCTGACTTAACTTTATAAAGCTTTATTTTCTAATTCTAGTTGTTTCTTCTGAGCAAGTTGCTTAGCTTTCTTCTTCTTAATCCTTCTATTCATCTTGCTCTCCATTTTCTGGTATTAGATTTCATGAATGTAGCCTGCCATTGCTTCCTGAATGATGATGTAAGTTAGTTTCTTGTACTTTGTCATTACAATCTTACCTCATCTCCTATTTTGAGAGATTCATAGTTTGTTTGAGTAACTACGAATACTCCGTAATTTTGTACTGTGATCGTGTACAGGTCGCCAATCTTCTCCTTATGGACGACTCTGCCTTTGATTTCTGCGCCTTGATTATCAGCTTTATAAACGATAATTGGGCGCTTTTCTTCTAATTTCTTAATATAGATACTCTGCCAGACATTCAATCCAGCAGACAATAATATCCAGATTGCGATAAATCGTTTCAATTTTCATTCTCCTCCGCAGCATACTGCAACCATACTAGGCACTCGTATAGATCCCTTGCGTGTTTCTTGATATCGCTTAACTCATAACCGTTTAGGTCATCGGATGTTTTTAAAATATCGATTTTTATATTTTCGATAGCTAGAATAAAATCCTTTGTGCCTTTCAATCTGTGACCTCCTCAAAGCGCCCATCTATTTTTGGACTTATTTCTTTTAAAAATAGGATTTTTCTTCTCTTTTTTCTTCTGCTTCTGATAATCGCTATCTTTGTTAAAGATAATATCTTCATCTTCAATCAGTTCAGGAATAAAGCCTCCAGACGGGTATAATCTAAGTTCTTCCATCACTCTACCTCCTTGTACAATAAATCCATATTAAAACCACTATCTATGAATCGATAAGTCAATTCTTTGTTAATCCCATTTCCAAGCCTGCGATAAATAACATCAACATTTATATTTTTACCAAGATATTTCTCTAGTCGCTCTTTGTTTTCAACATAGAACCTTATATTTCTTCTACGTTGATTATAGGGTTGCAATTTGGAAATATCTCTAGTACACCACTGCAAGACTTTTGCGATTATGTCTCTCTTTGTGCTACATCCTGCGAGAGAAAAGTAAGTGTTAGTTTTAGGGATAAGAATTACTTCAAGATTGTGATTGATATACGACTCAGGAAAGCAATTCAACAATTTCTTTAATTCTGAAATAAACTGCTCGTTCATCACTCCACCTCCTCTGCATCGTATGGTATATCTCCATTTGATAAGTATTTAGATTCAATCATCAAGAAATCATTAGCACATTGCTGATTACAGAAACAATTTTCAACATCGTTAAATAATGCTAGAATAACATGATTCTCTTGTACTACCAGAAACTCGTCTTCGATTTCTTTGCCACAATTTGAACATTCATAACTCATCACTCTACCTCTTTCAGATCATTTCTTACTTTGCTTAGATAATGTTGAAAAACAATATTACCAGCGCATTTGCCAATCAATTCGTCTAGTGCTTTCTCAATAACTTCATATCTAGTGGAATACCCATAGTATAGTTTTAATGCTTCAAGGTGTGCAAAAAGATCATTGGGTAAAGTAACTGTAATTTTTTTCATTTACTCAACCTCCTCAGCGTTTTTAAGAGTAAATCCAACTCCATACATTAACAAGTAGTTTTGAAACCTTACAAAGTCTTCAATCAATTCAGCTTCTTGAACATCGTATTCGCCAATTTCATCCAAAAAGTAATCTATATCCTCATGTTGCACACTGCCATACTCAGTTTTTGTGTGATTCATTTCAAATTCACAACCATCAACATCAATCGTATAATGAATGCCGTCTGTCGAATTTTCGTATTTATAATTCTTGATAATCATCACTCCACCTCCCTAAAACGGCAACCCATCATCTGGAATATCCATCGAATCACTTGCGCCAAAACTTGGTGGCATCTGGTTTTCCATGCTTGACTGGTTAGCAGAATTGTCCTTCTTTTCAAGCGTTTGAAAACTTTCAGCTACCACTTCTGTCACATAGACACGTTGTCCTTGCTGATTATCATAGCTACGACTCTGAATGCGACCTGTGATTCCTACAAGAGCACCTTTTTTAAGCCAATTTGCAAAGTTTTCAGCTTGCTGACGCCACATGATGCAACTGATAAAATCAGCTTCACGATCACCTGCCTGATTCTTAAAATTTCGATTCACTGCCAAACTGAAAGTCGCAACAGCCACATTTGATGGCGTGTGTCGTAACTCAGGATCACGAGTCAAGCGACCTACTAACACAACATTATTGATCATTTCCTATTTCCTTCTTCATTTTCTAAAACGGCATCTTGTATGAAAGTATTACCAATTTCATAGTGCTTGTATTCATTAGCTGTCACTTCAAAACTTTCTTCAACGTGCTCATTTCCTACATATCCAGAAACGACCAGAATATATCTTCTTTTTGTTCTTGTTGGCACAAGTACCGAACTTTTACCTGTCATAACAGGTATGAATATTGTATGAGGTTCATCAATGTACTTATCTACCACCGTCCCACTTGAAATCTGGTGACATGCTATGAGTAAGGATGCGAGTAAAACAACACATAGAATTTTAAAATATCTCACTCCTCGACCTCCAAAAGTTCCTGATTTTCGTAGACGTTGCCGATGATTTCTCTATCGCTAGCCACACTACACAATCGTTCAAAATTATTGTATCGAATCAAGCTATTTACAAACATTCCTAAATCTTCTCTGTATTCGATAAATCCATTCAACAAACCATCTTTTGTGCCCAAAATATCTTTCTCATATATCTCCCGTAAATTTTTGTCAAACATCCCTGTGAAACGTCCTACTGATTCTATATTTACAGGACACCAAGAACCTATAGTAATGTATTGTTCGTTAGCTTCTACAACTTCGTTGATAATAAATGCTCTTCCTCTATCTTCAATTAAATGTCCGTATTGCCATTCTCCTTTGCTGTTTTCGTCAATGGATAATCCTCTAAATTTTGGTATCATGCTAACACTCCTTAAATAAACAAACTAGCTAACCATATCAAGAATGCAAATGTAATAATTTTTGAAATACTACTCTTTATAGAATATAAATATTCCTCTTCAGATATTTTTTTTCTAGACGACACAGGGAAAATGAAAGATAGTAGCACATCCATACCGAACGCTTGCCAGACTGTAATTTTACCAACTGGAATGATTGTTGTGATAATTTCATTCCATCCATACTGAACCACGAACGGTGATGCAACGATTACAAATGCAAACCCTAAAATAATTCCTAGTTTTTTCATTTTATAAATCCTCCTCTTTGACAAAGACACCGTCAATCATCTTACCTTTGCGGTCTTTGATGACCTCATAAGCTTCTTCTAAGCAACTTTCAGCTGTAGTTCCATTACAAAATGAAACTGTACTAACCACACTGTCAAGAAACATCAAGTCTGATTTGATTAAAGGAATCTGTGTCTCGTTATGACAGATATGGGCGTATAGCTTCTGAGCGATATTACCCAGACTGGAAACCATCAGCAGCAATTCAAGTTCCTGTTGATTAGCCGAAATCTGAGCGCCGTTCTTGATCTGTTGCTCAAGCCCAATCATTACTACCTGTATATCACCAATTGCATCATAGATCAGTTCAGATTTATCTTTTGCGATGCCTTCAAACAGTTCTCCTGATTCTTCCATCAACTTCAAGAACTGTTTGACAGGATTTGCTTCATGTAGATTTCTGTCAACAAACCACTGTTGAACCTTTTCTTCCAAATTCATTTTTGTATTCATCTCACTTTTTACTCCACTTCTTTAAATGATTCCATTGTCTGAATAATTTTTTCTAACTTAGATTTAGGTAGCGTAATGTAATTATTTTTCTTTATCTGTTCGCAGAAGATACAAATTCGGTCGCCAAAGAATCTGCAATTTTCAGTTAAGCGGTATCTTTCATCCGACTCTATTTGTTCCATGTTGGCTAAGCTAACAAGGATTACTTCATCAGATTCTTTCCAATATGGAAGTGATACAGCTTTGTATAAGTTTTCAAATGCTAAATCGGTTAAAATATCTCTAGCCATTCATTTCCTCTCTTTTCTTCGTAATCAAGTAGTAGCAGTCAGCTGCTCCGTAGTCAATCCTGATGTTCTCACCACTCATGCTTTTCCGAAAGCGTGGATTGTTAACAGCAGAGTAGCTGGCTTGATGTTGCTTTAATTCATTGATTGCGCTATGTATGTGCCCAAAACTCCCAATGAGTATCTTGCGGTGTCCGTTGTAAATAAAGTATAGATTTAACATCAATACCTCCTATCCTTCATCCCGGCTGGATACACAAAGCATCTGCCAGTTGCTCCCTCGAAGATACGACTTGATAAAGCACCATTCCCAAAATCATCCGAGTAAAGCTCTTTAATCTCTTCACTAGAAAGATTCGTGTTGATAATCGTATTCGTCCGATTATCCAGGATCTTGAACAATATCTGATGTGCCCATTCGTTTCGCTTTGTATCAGCTTTTCGACTCTCTTTCCCAAGGTCATCCAAGAAAAGAAAATCAACCTCAGACAATAGCTTGACCATCTTCGCTTCTGAATAGCCATTGTCAAACTCAAAGCTTTCTCGAATCTTATCAAATAAAGTCACTACTGATACAAAAAGCACGCTTTTCGGTTCATCATAAGACTTGAATTGCTCATTGATAAAACGAGCAAATCCATAGGTCAGATGACTCTTCCCGACTCCAGAAGGTCCTGTGATGATGGCATTTCCAACCGTACCTTTGGCATACTCACGTTCCAATCGCTTAACGAAATTCATAGCCTTTTCATCAATATCAACCTGAATCTCATAGTCATGTAGTGACTTGCTGGCCAGCTTAGTTGAAACGATACTATCGCGAGCAAAAACCTCATAAGTGTCCGATAGCTTGCTTTTGACTTCAGATTCCATATTCAACTGCTTTTCAAAGAGTCGAATGTTCTCTTTCTCACACTCAGGACATTGACTGATTTCTTCAACCTTGCCCTTGATAGGAATCTTAACAGACCAAAGATGGCATCCATGGATTTCACAGACATCATCAAGAACTGTTCTAGTTCTAAATTGTTTAAACTGTTTCATCTAAAATCCTAGCCTTTCATCAACTGCTGATTGAAAAGAGTGAACATTTCGTGGCATAGGTTGATTCAGATAGTTGTCCATCTTATTGCCGAAAAGCGTTTGAGGTTGCAGATATTGTTCATACTCTGTACCTTTCCACTTAGCAACCATGATATCCACAACCTTCTTAAAATCTTCAAGGACATAACCCTCTTTTAGTCTTGCCTTGATAAATTTTTGATGACTAGCAGTATTTATCTTGAAATTCTTCTTAGATTTCAAATTGAGATAAGAAATAACTTCCTGACAAATCAAGAATATATTATTGTTATTCTCAGTCTTAGTATTCTCAGTCTTGATTGTGTGCACTTTTTGCACTTCCTGAAATGCATTTTTTGCACTTCCAAGGTGCACTTTTTGCACTTCCTGAAATGCACTTTCTACACTTCCGTTAAGAGCATCAAGATAAATACGGTTTGGTAAGTTCATTCCTTGTCTGACTTCCGTCATTAGACCAGCATCTTTCAATTCCTTTTTGATTTTGATAATCGTATTGTTGCTATTGCAATTTAAGTCAATCATCAACTGTTCGTTTGTGTAATATTGGAAAACGTTCCCCTCTTTATCATGCCATCCATTTTTTAAAGATAGTTCTAACCTATCAAACAGAAGCATATAGAGCATTTTAGCGTTATTGCTCAATGACTTATATTTTTCATCATAGATGAATGGCTTTGGAAATTTGAAAAACGATAAGAAGCCAGTGACTTCGCTTTTTTTAATCATGGTTATACCTCCTCCACACTTGAAAATTTTGTGTATTCTTTGTGAAAATACAACTTCACTGTTCCTAGGCTACCATGTCGATTCTTTTCTAGGATCAGCTCGGTCACGTTATTCGCTTCTTGACTGTCTGCATGTTCCTTTTGGTAGTAGGCATCACGATACAAGAAAGCTACAATGTCTGCATCTTGCTCAATTGAACCAGATTCTCGCAAATCTGATAGCATCGGGCGCTTGTCCTGTCTCTGCTCAACCGACCGACTCAACTGCGATAAGGCTATGACAGGAACCCTCAAATCCTTTGCTAGTATCTTCAATTCCCTTGAAATTTCAGAAACAATCTGCTGACGATTCTCCCTCTTTGAACCAGTAATCAACTGCAAGTAGTCAATGATGATAATGCCCAGACCGCCCATTTCTTGAGAAAGCTTTCGAGCCTTTGACCGTATCTCTGAAATCCGAATCCCAGCCGTGTCATCCACGAAAATAGGCACATCATAGAGATTACTTTGCGCATGTACAAGTCTTTTCCATTCATCTGTACTTAAATTCCCAGTCTTCAAATGATAACCTGGAACCATCCCCTCTGATGCCACCATACGCTCAATCAATTCCTCTGCTCCCATTTCAAGCGAGAAGATGACGGCAGGCTTTCTTTCAACCGTAGCTACATGCTTTGCAATGTTCAATGCTAGCGCCGTCTTGCCCATAGCGGGACGAGCAGCAAGGATGATAAGATTCCCTTCATGAAGGCCAGTTGTAATCTTATCTAATCCGACAAAGCCAGTAGACAGACCAGTCACGAATCCATCTGTCTGTGAGCGAGTCTCGACTATCTGCATGTGTGTATCAAGAATATCGGCCACATTACGAAATCCTGTCCCTGCATTTTGATTACTGATATCAAGAATTGATTTTTCAGTTTTTTCGATGATTTCATTGATAGAAATATCTCCCTGATATGCACTAGAAAGTGATTCCGACAGTTTAGCAATTACTTTCCGGAGCGTAGCCTTTTCTTTAACTAGTTTGGCATAATGCTCCACATTTTTTGAAGTTGGTGTTGAATTTACCAACTCGACAACATAGTTTAAACCACCAATTTCTTTAATCTTCCCTTGATTAGTGAGAGCAGAAACCATTGTCGTAGCATCGATTGGCTCGCCTTTTTCAAGTAATGACAACATGGTCTTAAATACAATCTTGTTAGCTGGTTTATAAAAAAATCATCAGGGACCAATTCGTCTGCTAGAGATACCATTGTTTCTGGTGAGATAAAGACTGCACCCAGAACCGACTGCTCTGCGACTAAATCATGAGGTAGTATTCTAAAATCTTCACTCATGCGCTATTCCCCCAGTATTTTTCTAGGTCAATATTCATCACCGCAGCAAGGTTCTTTTGCTCGGTCAAAATTTGACGACGATAAGGAGCAAGTCCAGCTTGTCGCTCCTCCTCGCTTCGTGGCAAGTAATAGCCGTTCGGTTTCATCTTCTTAGCCACGATAGGATGACCAAAATTCACACGCAGACTCTCAACGACCTCTTCCAGCTTACGCTTCGACAGTCCAGTTTCTAGGCGGATTTCGCTCGCTTGAATGGGCAGGTCGAAAGTAGCGCAATTCATGATCATGTTTAACACACGGATTTCCATCTCGCTCATGTCACGGCTAACAGTCATGTCTTTGCCCTCCATTTTCTTGGATTCTTACGAAAATCCAAAGTCATTTCCTGATAAAGCAAACGCCCATTTTCTTCTAAGAGGCCTGCATTTTGACTTCTTAGAAGATCATTATTTCTCGCTTCTTCATGATAATCACGAGCCAGTCTGTCATAATCTTCGATGCATGCTCTAAAAACTTGTGGTACGTCCTCAATCGATGAAGGAAGTCCGACAGGTGGTTGGGAATCATAAGTGAATCCTCTATCACAGTTTTTCAAGTTTCTTCGGGCAACTTCTCCGAAATCTTCTGTTTTTTCAATGATGACTACTACATTTTGTTCATCCGATTTTTCATTTTTATCAGTCAGTAGCAACAGGATGAATACCACGATAAAGATTGCCACTAAGCCAAGCAATTGGCTTGATACAGTTGGTTCTGTCATTTTGTTCTCCTTACGCTCTTAATTTCCGTACTTGTTTTTCTAATTCCAAAATCTCATAAACATCATTGACATCGTACATAGTATCTTTCCCCTGCTTACGAAATCTTAATCCTTTACGTTCTAACTGCTTCACATATCCGTGCGTAAAGCCGAACTTCTTCATCAAAGCTTGTTGATTGATTGGCATGCGATCATTCTCTAACTGCTCCTTGACCTGCTTTTCAGCAAAAGCCAATAATTGATTCGTGAACAATTCAGCACTTTCGCCGTCCAATCGTAATTGTAACGTTATACCTTCCATTTTTTACATCCTCTCAACTATGCGGGCAAGCATTTTTGTGATATAATGGTTTTAATTATTTTAGTATGCGCCTGATTTCCGTCAGGTGCTTTTTTGTTCTTAGTTATAAAGTTACCGTTTTGGTGACTTTCTTGGTAAAAAAATATCTTGCAAAGGTTTATCAAAAAAGCTACGCAAGAAAAACATTTCATCCTGAGTAAAAGCGCTCTGTCCCTTCTCTTTCTGACGATATGCCGTCTCAGAAATTCCAAGCTTTTGAGCTAATTCTTTCTGTGTAATACCTTTTTCTTTTCTTAGTTGATACAAATAAATTTGCACGTTCCTACCTCCTTATCTTAATTCATCCAAGCTGATTTCTAGTGCATCAGCAATTTTGCATATGTTCGGCCAAGAAAGGTATTTCACCTTTCCACTTTTCAAATCAGAAAAGAAACTGCGGTTGACTCCAGACATCTTAGATAATTGATAACCATTCAAATTTCTTTTCCTGCATTATTCGGTTTAATTGTTCCCACATTTTTACACCTCAGACACTATATGTTGTTAAACAAATATATTTAATCACAATATGTTGTGCTTTTCTGTTATCTATGTTATAATCATTATTGACTAGGACCTCTCACCGTTTTAGTCAAAATTTCAATAGAAAGGAGAGCAAAAAATGAGTAAGCTTAGCCATAAGCCAAAACCACGTTGTTAAGAAACTAACTTGGGCGGATCTCGATAATATTCTATTATCTAATTTTTCAGAGTCGGCTACTGATAAACCTAGCGTAGTAATTCAGTTATCCAATTATGAAATGTCTAAAACTGAAATTATCAAAGAAGCAACCGCTCAAGGTTACCAAGTTATCGATAATTCTAATGGTTATTTAGAATTTCAATAGTGGATTTTAAAGATGATATATTTGTACGATTTACATCAATATCTCTTTTCAACTTAGCAATCTGTTCATCAGATTGCTTTTTCTTCCCGCTATACGGATATCGGTTTGGTCTCATTTTCCTACTCCTTCCTCTATTTATTTTTCGCTCTACGAGCAACAGCCTGCCAGGAGTCGAACCCTGGTGCTACCGATCAGGCTACATTCATTTTGTCCATCATTCCTGCGAATGATGCATCAAAGCGAATGTCATCGATTTCGTCTTGAGTGAAACCAGCATCAAGAAGGTAACGCCCTTGGCGTTCGATCTCTTCTGCCAACTCTGTCCATCCGAAAGCGAACTGACGGCTGTTGTTCCAGAATGATTCAAGCTGACCGTAGAGGAAGCGTTCCTCGTATGTGTTTTGAAGTAAGGTTTCTGCAACCACTGCTTTGAAGATGTTGATTGCTTTCTCGTTTAATGTGTTCATGGTGTTTCCCTCCGGTGTGTTTTTGTTATTTCCTTAAGCTTGATTTAATTATATCACCATTTTGGTGACTTGTCAACAATATTTTTAATTAAAAAAAGTAAAAAAAGTTGCGTTTTCGGTGACTTTTTTTATAATCTACTTATAGAATTACTGAAATTGAGGTACGGAACATGGATTTGAAAAAATACATTGGAAACCAAATTAAAACCTTTCGAAAATCAGCCGGTTTTACTCAAGATGAACTTGCAAAAAGATTGAATACTACAAAACAAACAATCAGTCGATACGAAAAAGGAGAAAGAAAAGCAAATCAAGATATGTTGTTTGAGTTATGCGATATCTTCGGTGTCTCGATAGATGATTTTTTCCCTTCTCAAAAAGATAAAGGGAGCTCAATCATGAATAAAGAAGAAATTGGCATTGTAATAGGCGAAAATATAAAGCAATATAGGCTTCAAAATGGTTGGACTCAACAAGAATTAGGGACTAAGATAGGGATAAGTAAAAATGCTATCGGGAATTACGAGAAAGGTTTTAGATCTCCTAAAAAGGACACAATGTTTGACCTAGCTAATGCTTTCAATATCTCAATTGACGACCTTTTCCCTCCAATTCAAAACTCCTCCTCTTCTAATACTTCCCAAATCCAATCAATCTACGATGAGCTAATCCCTCTAAGACAAAACAAAGTCTTGAACTACGCAGATAGGCAACTGAAAGAGCAGAGGAACGAAGGAGAAACGAGGGAAAACGAAGTATCGGAAGCTATTCAGCTCTATAGTTACGACTACTACGACCACCCAGCTTCTGCAGGTACAGGTCAGTATTTGAACGATGTACGAGTAGAGCGGATTGAGTTGCCAGTAGATATCGATGCCGACTTCGTCATTCCAATCAAAGGGGACTCCATGGAACCTGACTATCACGACGGCGACCTGGTATTCATTCAGACCAGCGTGGACTTAAATAACGGTGTTATCGGGTATTTAACTACAACGGAGATGCTTATATCAAGCAGCTTGTTATTGATAAAGACCAAGCTTACTTACACAGTTTAAATCCAGCTTACAAGGATATGCCAATCACACCAGACACAGACTTCCGAATTATCGGTGAAGTCGTGGATTTGTATAGAGAGGGATAATATGAGTAGTGAAAGCAGACCAATGGAAGTGATTAAACACAACCTAGATTGTCAATGTCATAGACGTAGAGAGTGGATTAGAGTCAATGATAAGTCGCATGCTATCGAGTTTTCGGTAGACGATCCAAACGAACCTCCTATGACCGAAGCAGAAAAAAAGCCAACGTAGCCTTAATTATTCAACAACACTTATCGAATGAATAAAACCAACTGTTTCCATTTTGGAAATAGTTCAAACAAAAAAACCTCACACTCGCCATCGCTAAACTTTGAGTGTGAGGATTCAACTTTCCATTTTTGACAAAATGAAATATATTTGATAATATATAGTTACCAACCTAGGAGAAATCCTAGTGCAAATAATCCGATTGGCACAAGCTGCCACGCAGAAACGGTAACTATAAATTTAGTTGCCGTTTTTTTGTTGAATAAAAAAATAAAAATCCTCACACTCTCCATCGCCAAATTTTTGAGTGTGAGGCTTCAGCTTTTCCCCTGTGACAAGCAATGGAAAAGATGATAAAAAAATACAACTATAGTTTATCATAAGTTCTACACCTTTTTCAACTATGCGGGCAAGCAATCGAAAAAGAAAGGACATTTTTATGATAAAAAAATACATTACAAAAAAAGGAGAGACTAGATACCTCTTTCAAACATATCTGGGCATTGATCCAGCAACTGGAAAAGAAAAACGAACAACAAGACGTGGTTTTAAAACCATTAAAGAGGCCAAGACTGCCGAACGTGATCTTCTATTATATGTTGAAGAGAATGGTTTTTCAAATAATGAGGATTTCCAGAACCCTACTTTCGCTGAAGTCGCTGAGTTATGGCTTGATAGCTATAAAAACACTGTAAAACCAACAACTTATCAGAACACTAAGAAGAAACTTGATGTTATGATTGACTCATATTTCACAGATATGAAGATTAAGCAGATCAGTGTCGCTTATTGTCAGAAGGTTGCTATAAAGTTAAGCAATCGCTATGTCCTCTATTCTAATTACTACTCTGTTATTAGCCGTATTTTCAAGTATGCCGCTTCTCTTGACATCATTAAGTCAAATCCCTTAGATAAGATTATCAAGCCTAAAAATAAGCCCTTAAAGGGCAAAGAAAACTACTATACAAAGCAGGAGTTAACGGATTTTCTTAAAGTTTCCAAAGCAAATTTTAAGCCTGTAGACTATACCTTTTTCCACTTACTCGCTTTTTCTGGCTTGAGAACTGGAGAAGCTATCGGTCTCATGTGGTCAGATGTTGACTTTGAAAATAAACGGTTAAGCATTTCTCGCACGGCTGTCGTGATTGGCAAAAAACAAACTGTTCAGGACCCTAAAACCAAAAGGAGTAAGAGGGTTATCACCTTAGATGATGAAACTCTGAATGTTTTGAAACTCTGGAAACGACAGCAAATAAAAGAATATTTCCAGGCTGGTGTGCCTTACAAACATGATTTGAATTATATTTTTACGAATGACATAGGGGGATGGCTTTTAGCCGCAACTATGAAAGTGAAGCTTAGCAGATTCTTTTGTAAACACAAAGAACTTAAAAAAATTTCGCCTCACGGATTTAGACACACACATGCTTCTCTCCTATTTGAAGCTGGTGTTACAGCGAAAATCATTTCAGATAGACTTGGTCACAATAATGTTCAAATCACCCTTGATATGTATACCCACATCAATGATAATCAACGTGTTGAAGTCGTTGACCAGTTCATGGATTTCATCCGCTCCAGCTAAAAGTAAAGTCGTATTCAATCTCGTATTCACTTTCACTTAACACGCTAGAAGTCCACTGGTTTCAAAGGATTAGCAAGCTGTGTACTATTTATGGTATAATGAAAGAATGAAGTACCCAAAAAAATTAATTTAAAAAGAAGTTCGCGAGCAGGCTAGACAATTTCAAGCCGAGCACCCTCGCTTGCTACTTGTCTTTTTATTACCAAGTATTCTCTTGATTCTATCGAGCTTTATCAGACCTTTATCCCTACTTGATGAAGGCATTCTTGAACAGTCCTTCTTGAGTTTTCTAGGGATCACAATCCAGTCTGCTCTCTTTCCGATAGCCGTTGGATTTACAAGTTCCATCATCCTAGCTGGTGCTCTCTTTACCACGATTAATCTTTACAGAATTTCTGAGATAGAGCTTTCCTTTAAAGATAGCCTGTCCTTGCTTGACAACCGCTTCTTCACCCAGACATTTCTAACTCTCTTGCTCAAGCGTTTCTACCTCTTTTTATGGAGCATCCCTAATCTTTTTGGAGTCTATTTGCTCTTTTATAGCAGCGCTATGGCTCGTAAATTTGTGGAACTTCATCCCGAATTTCCATCTGTCGACGTGACAAATCCAGATATTGAACACTTCCTACTTACTTTCGCTCTCTATTTCTTTGGTAGCGTCCTAGTAATGATTTTAGGAACCATTATCTATCTACCACAATATTATGCCTATTCCCAAGTTGAACTACTTTTATGTGACACCCTTGCAATCGGAATTGCCAAACCGAGCCGCGTGCTACATACCAGCCGCTTTCTCATGAAAGGCTATAAGTTCCAACGCTTTGTCCTTGATTTACAGCTACTTCCTTGGTATATCCTCATCTGGATTAGCTTTGGAATCGCAAGTATCTCTATCTTCCCTTATATCTATAGTAGCCAAATCTTTTTCTATCAAAGACTGCTTGAAATCAAGCGGAGAAAAGTTTAACAGCAGTTATTAAAAACCAGCACCTTCATAGAAAGTGCTGGTTGTTTTTATTTAAATAAGAGAATACTCAAAAGAGTTAAGATTGCTGGACCACCTTGCTTTAGAATGATTTTTTTATCTGCTGTTAAAGCACCATAAGTCGCTACTCCTATGACAAACAATACAAAGATTGTTACGACTTCTAAGCTATGTGAGAAATAAATCCCATAAATCAGAAATACCCCAATCAAGGCATTATAAATTCCTTGGTTTTTAAACAGTGAGGTGACAGATGGTCGTGCTAATTCTTCCTTGTTCATATTAAAGACACGGCTGGTTGCGTCTGATTGGGTTGCGATACTTTCCAAATAAAAAATATAAAAATGCTCGAGGGCAACGATAGTTGCTAAGATAGTAGTAATGATTGACATCGTTTTCTCCTTAAAATTCTATTTTTTCTAGACCTGATACTAGTTTAGTCAGTAAAGCCGTCAGTTCTTGTTGCTCAGCTATCGATAAAATGCTCTCCATCTGTTTCTTCACTTTCATGTGATGTTTAGGTGGGCTAAGCAAGAGTTGATTTTTAGCTTCTTGGGTTAATTCAACTAAGACTTCTCGCTGATTGAGCGGATTACGCTTACGACTGACATAGCCTTCTGACTCCAGTATCTTAAATGGCGGGTCAAGGCTGCTTGGTCAATCCGTAACTTCTCCTGAACGGCAATTTGGGTACAAGGTGATTTTTGTAGTAAAAACTGAAGAATTTGATAGCGGGTCAAACTTATTCCCAATTGTTTCTCAAAAAGTTGAGTGATCGTTTGATCTGTTAAATGGAGCTGGTACAGTAATTCATGCATTTTTTAGTATTTTCTCCTTTTGCCAATATTTGATTTATCAATAATTGACTTATCAAGTATAATGCAAATAAATTGACGATGCAAATCTTTTGCTCAATCCGTTAAATTAGTATCCTAGCTACAATCCCAGAAAACTATATTCCCAAATTTTTATATCTGGATTTTATTTACGTTATCTAAGAATTTGAAAATAAAAAAAGAAGTGGAAACTGAATTAGTTCCCAACTTCTCCTCATTTATTAGTTCATAGATACGTGAACGTGGTCATAGTGGTTTTCTGTTACGCTACCACGGTCTGGCATTGGATTCCAAGTGTAGGCTGGTCCGTATTTGCTATCGTATGGTGCATAGAAACGTTGTTTCCAAATGATGTAGTTGATACCACGGCTAGCCATATTTTGGATAGCATAATCCGCAATTTGGTCACCTAGGGCTGAACTTACTGGAACCATAAAGTCAATGGCAAGACCTTTCCCGTGGTCACCTGGATCTCCTGGACGGTAACCACTAAATGATGTGATACCGAACAAGTTAGCTACTTCTTCTTTAAATGCAGCTGTTTGTGGTTGGAGACCTGCATTTTCAGATTTTGTTGCTGCAATAGTTGCATAATCAGGAGCCGCTGGCGCTGTATAAGTTGCCGATGCACCTTGGCTTGGTTCAGCTTGGTAAGTTGCTGGAGATGATTGAGCTTCTGTTACAGCCTCAGTTGTTGCTTCTGTTGTAGTTGTCTCCTCAACAGTAGTCGTTGTTTCTTCAACTGTTGTAGTTGGTTCAGCGGCCGTAGTTGTTTCCTCAACTGTTGTAGTTGGTTCAGCGGCCGTAGTTGTTTCCTCAACTGTTGTAGTTGGTTCAGCAGCCGTAGTTGTTTCCTCAACTGTAGTTGTTGGTTCAGCAACCGTAGTTGTTTCCTCAACTGTAGTTGTTGGTTCAGCGACCGTAGTTGTTTCCTCAACTGTAGTTGTTGGTTCAGCGACCGTAGTTGTTTCTTCAACGACAGGTGCCGTAGCTTCAGTAGTTGCTTCTGCTGTTGTTGCTTCTGACGATACTGTAGTTTCTGCTACAGCTTCAGTTTCTTCAACTGGTTGTGTCAAATCTTCGACTTGAACAGTTTGTTCATCTACTGTTACTTGATTCGTTGTTAAATCTGCTGTTGCACTTGCTACATCAGAACCTACTTCTTCAGGTGTGTATACCTCAACACCTGTTACTTCTTCTTGTTCATTAACGATTGTAGTCAATACAGTATCTGGGAAGATCAAGTCAATATTCGTAATCTTGTTCAAGTTAGCAAGGACATTTAAGTCAACTCCCAAAGCTTCCGCAATCGTGCTTAAGGTATCTCCATACTTAATTGTATAACTTGTTTTATTCTCACTTTTAGCAACATCATTTTTGAATTTGCTCTAATGTACGTGGTGACCATGCAATTTCCTCTGCTTGAGCTGCCAAAGTAGGGGCAAGTGATAAAGCTACTGTTGATGCTAAAATAATTCGTTTCTTCATACTATTCAAACTCCTTTTCAAATGTAGTACCTTTCTATCATAACATAAAGAAAAAAGAAAAAAAGCCCTTTGGGGGCTATTTAATAAAACTGTCCACACTCTGTAACAAACCACATTAATTGAAATAGTTTGTTTGTATTTTGTTACAAAGCTGACACATTCTCTTTTATGAAATTTTCAAAAACTCAAAGAAGAAATCTCCTCTAAATGGGAAATCTGACGATTGCAAACCGCTGGAGATTCAAGGAAATTAATGCTTTGAATGCCACTATTTTGAGCAAATTCGATATCCAAGATTCTGTCACCTATATAATAGGTCTGTTCTGGATTTAAGTGGTATTTGTCGATAAGGTAGGTAGCTGCTTCTGGACTTGGTTTACGAGCAAAACCGCTCTTGCTTGTCAAAATTTCTGTAAAATAAGCATCCAACCCCAAATCTCGTAAAATAGTCAAGGCATTATCACCTTTGTGGGTGTAGACAAATTGCTGAATTCCTTGCTGATTTGCCCAGGCTAAAACCTCGCGCGCCCCCGGCATCAAGATGACCTGGGCATTCTTTTCAGCCAAGCTCTGAGCACGAACTTGATTGAGCTTATCAACATCCAAGCCTCTTTCTTCTGCCACTTGCACTAGTAAATTCTGGACAGAGTATTTCAAGATAAAAGCTCGAACTTTTTCCTTGTCAAAAGGAATGGAAAACTGTGCATAGGTCTCCTCAATTCCTGACAAAATAGCTTCATAGGAGTCCAATAAGGTCCCATCCAAATCCCAAATAAAAGACGTTTCTTGCATTTTTTATCCTTTCAATGTCATATAAGATTTGTAATGACAGCGTAGGAAAATCCAACGGAAACCATTATCCAAAAGCGTTCCAGCCCAGATACCAGGCAAACCCCATCCAAGAACAATTCCCATCAGATAACCAGTCCCAATACGGATGCACCACATTCCGATACTTGTCGCATAAAAGGGAAGTCGAGCATTTCCCAAACCTTGCCAGACAGCTGTATAAATGACCGTTCCCGTTGTCATAGGAGTCCCTAAAAGTGAAAAAAGAGTCACTAAAACACTGGCTTTGATAGCCACAGGATCGTTGGTGTAGAGATAGCTTAGTGGTGTCCCGAGAGCATAGATACTAAGTGTTAAAGGCAACATGAGAAAGAAAGACAACCAAAAAGTTTGCTTACTTAGTCTGTCCACCCTTGCCCAATCATTCTCCCCTACTGCTCGAGCTATCTGCATGACTGTTGCTGTTGCAACACCAAAAGCAGGCATGTAGTTGAACTGAGTCAAGACTTCACCGATAGCATTTCCCGCTACTGCCTCCGTCCCAAAGGAAACAACCAAGGCAATAATGACTACATCCCCAGCCCTCATCATGAGACGTTCTCCCGCTGCAGGTAACGCCAAGGTCAGCAGGTCTTTATCCAGTCCAAACGTCGGTCTCATATATGGAAGTTTTAATTGTGACCACAAAATTACAACCCCGATCAGACGAGACAAAATAGTCCCCCAAGCTACACCAGCTATCCCCATATCAAGGATAAAAATGGCAACACTTGAAAAAACAATATTTAAAGCATTGGATAAAAAACTAACATAAAGCGGCAATCGAGGATTGTGGGTAGCGCGAATCAAGGCCCCTAAACTAGTCATCAAGCCCAGGAGAACGATTGTCCCACCAACTAAAGATAGGTATAAGCCACCACTTTCAGCCACAGCCTGTTCAGTACCCAAAAGACCAATCATCTCTTGACCTGCAAAGATGGACAAGCCACCTAAAATTAAACTCAACAGCAAGGTTATCTTGAGAGCTTCTGTCACATGGTAGGCTAGTCTAGACTGATCTTTCTGTCCCAAACTTTTTGATATAACACTAGAAATTGCTGCTCCCAAGGCAATAAAAATAGCCTGATAAATGGTGATAATATTTCCAGCTACAGACACACCCGAAATGGCGATCAACCCCAGATTAGCTACCAAGTAGCTATCTACCATCCCCATGAGCATCTGCAAGAAATTTTCACCCATGGCAGGTAAAGCTATGTTGAGAATATCCTTATTTTTCTTAAACAATCCTTCCTCCTGATGAAAAGAAACTCAGTTAGTTTCCCAACCGAGTTTACTTCCTCTGTTTTAAAGTCCTAAATAAGATTCTACTGCTGCCTGCATATCTGCCGCTGCAACAGTTGTCTTGTGACGAACTGGAGCTGTTTCGAGGCCATCAACTGCTGGTGGCACTGCCACTCCTGAAATTTCGTGCAACTGAGCCAAAGCTTCAAAGTCGGTCAAGCCTGATTTCCCTGTTACAGCTTCTACTGCAACTACTGGGAATTTATATGGGCTAGCTGTTGAAGCAATCACGGTCTTAGCCGCATCGCCTGTCGTTGCTTGGTATTTTTTATATACGGCTGAAGCAACTGCTGTATGAGGGTCCTCAATATAAGCATCTGACTCATAAACACGCTTGATTTCTGCTGCGGTTTCTGCTTCCGTCGCATACTCAGCTGCAAAGAGATCCAGAATCTCTGCATCAAAGTCTGTCAATTCATACTGACCTTGGTTACTCAAAGCATTCATAAGTTCCGCTGTCTTAACCGCATCATTACCCAAAAGATGGAAAATCAAGCGCTCCAAGTTTGAAGAAACCAAGATATCCATAGATGGGCTAGTGGTTACCTTAAACTCACGCTTCTTATCATAAACACGAGTTTTAAAGAAGTCTGTCAAGACATTGTTGTCATTTGAAGCACAGATCAATTTACCAACTGGTAGACCGATTTGCTTAGCGTAAAAGGCAGCCAAGATATTTCCAAAGTTTCCTGTCGGTACAGTAAAGTTAACCTTGTCACCGGCCTTAATTTCACCAGTTTTAACAAGCTGAGCGTAAGCATAAACATAATAGACAATCTGTGGGACTAAACGACCAATATTCATAGAGTTAGCTGATGAAAACTGGAGCTTGTTGGCTGCCAATTTTTCACGAAGGGCCACATCGTTGAACATATGCTTCACGTTGGTTTGTGCATCATCAAAGTTTCCATCAATGGCGATAACATGAGTATTGTCCCCAGTTTGAGTGGTCATTTGCAACTCTTGCACCTTGCTGACACCATCTTTTGGATAAAAGACGATAATTTCAGTACCTGGAACATCTGCAAAACCTGCCATAGCAGCTTTCCCAGTGTCCCCAGATGTTGCTGTCAAGATGACAATCTTGTTTTCCAAGCCGTGTTTCTTAGCAGCTGTCGTCATAAAGTATGGCAAGATGGACAAGGCCATATCTTTAAAGGCAATAGTTGAACCATGGAAGAGTTCCAAGTTGTATTGGCCATCTAGCTTCACCAAAGGGGCAATAGCTGGCGTATCAAACTTGCTGTCATAGGCATTGTTGATACAGTAGTCCAACTCTTCTGCTGTAAAATCATCCAAGAAGGCTGACAAGACAAGTTTAGCCACTTCTTGGTAAGAAGCGTCTTTTAATGTGTCAAAAATCCAAGTCCACCTTTGGATAGCTTACTGGAGTGAACAAGCCTCCATCCGTTGCCAAACCTTGCAAAATCGCCTGACTGGCTGTTACTGTATTTTTCGCATCACGCGTTGATTGATAAACTAATGTCATAAATCTCTATCCTTTATCTATAGTCTCATCCATTATAACATGATTTTTTTCAGAAAAATTCTTCCTTTATAAGAAAAATTATAGAGTCAATTCTTCTTTTTAAAGGTTCTAAATAAGTCATTTCTCTCTGACCTCTCATCTCAAGTCCTTGCTCTGCTATAGCCAGCAAGTCTTTGGAGAACTGGACAACACCAGCTTTTTCCTCATTTGTGAGTTGTTTCTTAGAAAACTGTCGTCTCAAAGACTTGTAGTCCCGGCCAAAGTTCTCAAAGAAAGGAGCTGTTTCTAGATAAGCTTTCAAGCTTGTCTAGATTTCACCAACAAACCTAGATGAAAGGCTGCTGAAGCAAAGGTACGGTCTAGCGGTTGCGTACAAACACTACGGAAATTCAATCGTCCCTCGAGTTGTTAAGTCTTGATATTGGTAGCTACGGTGCGTTTGAAAATCCTTCTCTTGAGGGACAAGCAGAGTCTCTTTCCCATTTAGAGTATATGCATGAATCTCATCAGTAGCTAGGTAATCTCTAGATTGAATCGGAGAAAAATAGTAGGTTTTCCCATCTCGTTCTGCTGTAAAAATCGCAGAGCGGTCTAGATAATCAAAGAAATCATCCTCATCTTTGAAGAGTTTTGCATTGACACCGACATTCTCTGGATAAATTCCATGCATGGATTCTTCCCAAAAGAGATCTCGTGAAATCTGGGTGTCCCAGTCTGCTCCAGAAAACTCAGAATTGGCAAATAAGTAAGCTTTTGCTGCTTCAATCTGAGTGAAAGCATTAATGACACGTAGGTAGTTAGCAGTCGATACATCCAACTGAACTTGACTCCCACAGATAAAGGCTCCGTATTGTGGAAAGTCATGTAAATGTGCACTTTCTTGGCTACTTCCCATATGTAGGTAATCCATCAGCATCTGGTAGCGTGGATAAGCCACCGGTCGATTGTCATTGATATCCCAGTTTGGATGAATCCCCCAACCTTGGATAGCATGTTCCTTTTGGCCTAGCTTTTCTTGGATTACCTTCATATAGGCCTGAAAACGTCCTTCAACCTCTTGGATATTCTGAGCCCTACCAAAGGCAAATTCCAAGGTTGTATAAGAAACTTCAAACAAAATCCGATCTTGACTCGTCGGTTCTACAAGTTGAATCGGATTGCCCTCCTGGTCTACCTTTTTCAACTTCCAGACTGAGAGCATCAACCAAAAAATGCATTAAGTCCTTGCTGACCTCAATATCCGTGGGTTTCCCTTTCGTATGAACGATCGGAAACTCCAACTCAATACCGATGTAGAGATCTGGATTTTCTTTGATATTTTTTAAATAGCGGTCTTTTAATAACTGAATTGAAGGGGACATACATACCTCTCGCTCTAAATTCTCTTACTAGAAAAATAAATTACTCTCTATTATACCAAAAAAATCGGAGATAATCTTGTCGAAAAACATACTATCTACAAAAATGATGACAGATTTGGAATTTATATTAAATTTTACATGTTTGCTTTTTAAAAAGCTCTTCTAAAAATGTTGATATATCAATATCTTTAAAAAAATCGATACTCCTATGATTTTTGTATAATTTAGTTTAATTTGTTGATTTTTTTATGAAAACGGTTTATACTTAGTTAGTCTTAAAGTTTTCTTAAACTTCAAGTCAAACATTTTATAAGGAGGAATGACAATAATGAGTATCGGAATCATTATTGCGAGTCACGGTGAATTTGCCGCGGGTATTCATCAGTCAGGATCTATGATCTTTGGTGAACAAGAAAAGGTTCAAGTTGTAACCTTTATGCCAAACGAAGGTCCAGATGATTTATACGCAAAATTCAACAATGCTGTGGCTGCATTTGACGCAGAAGATGAGGTTCTAGTCTTGGCTGACCTTTGGAGTGGTTCTCCATTTAACCAAGCTAGCCGCGTAATGGGAGAAAATCCTGAGCGTAAATTTGCCATCATCACAGGACTTAACTTGCCGATGTTAATCCAAGCCTACACTGAGCGCCTTATGGACGCCAATGCCGGAGTGGACAAAGTCGCTGCGAACATCATTAAAGAGGCCAAAGATGGCATCAAGGCTCTTCCAGAAGAGCTAAACCCAGCTGAGGAAGTTGCAACTGCTGCAGCTGCTCCTGTAGCCCAAGCTGCTATTCCAGAAGGAACTGTTATCGGAGACGGTAAATTGAAAAATCAACCTTGCACGTCTTGATACACGTCTTCTTCACGGACAAGTCGCAACTGCTTGGACACCAGATTCAAAAGCAGACCGTATCATCGTTGCTTCAGATAACGTTGCAAACGACGATCTTCGTAAAGAGTTGATCAAACAAGCTGCTCCTAACGGAGTAAAAGCTAACGTTGTACCAATCAAAAAATTGATTGAGGTTGCAAAAGATCCTCGTTTTGGTGAAACACACGCCCTTATCTTGTTTGAAACACCACAAGATGCCCTCCGTGCTATCGAAGGCGGTGTACCAATCAAGACTCTTAACGTAGGTTCAATGGCTCACTCAACTGGTAAAACAATGATCAACAACGTATTGTCAATGGACAAAGACGACGTTGCTACATTTGAAAAAATGCGTGACCTTGGTGTTGAATTTGACGTACGTAAAGTACCAAACGACACGAAAAAAGATTTGTTTGACTTGATTAGCAAAGCTAACGTTCAATAATTAACATTAAATAGAAAAGGAATAAAACCATGTCAGATATTTCAATCATTTCTGCTATCTTGGTTGTAGTTGTTGCCTTCTTCGCAGGTCTTGAAGGTATCCTCGACCAATTCCAATTCCATCAACCAATCGTAGCATGTACCCTTATCGGTCTTGTAACTGGTAACCTCGAAGCAGGGGTTATGCTTGGTGGATCACTTCAAATGATCGCCCTTGGTTGGGCTAACATCGGAGCTGCCGTAGCTCCTGACGCTGCTCTTGCCTCTGTTGCTGCTGCAATCATCATGATCAAAGGTGGTAACTTTACTACTGAAGGTATCGCAGTCGCAACTGCAACTGCAATCCCTCTTGCCGTAGCTGGACTTTTCTTGACTATGATCGTTCGTACAATCTCAGTTGGTTTGGTTCACTCTGCTGACGCTGCTGCTAAAGAAGGAAACATTACAGCTGTTGAACGCGCTCACTACTTTGCCCTCGCTCTTCAAGGTCTACGTATTGCTATCCCAGCTGCACTCTTGCTTGCAATGCCAACTGCAGCAGTTCAAGATGCGTCTTAGAACTTGATGCCAGAATGGCTTTGAACGGTGGTATGGCTGTTGGTGGTGCCATGGTCGTTGCCGTTGGTTACGCTTTTGGTTATCAACATGATGGCTACTCGTGAAGTATGGCCATTCTTCGCTATCGGTTTTGCTCTTGCAGCAATCTCTCAATTGACTTTGATTGCCCTTGGTGTCATCGGTGTTGCCCTTGCCTTCATCTACCTCAACCTTTCTAAACAAGGTGGAAACGGTGGCGGAGGAGCTGCAACTTCTAACGATCCAATCGGTGATATCCTAGAAGACTACTAGAAAGGGGAACAATCATGGCTGAAAAAATTCAATTATCAAAATCAGATCGCCAAAAAGTTTGGTGGCGTTCACAATTCCTTCAAGGTTCTTGGAACTACGAACGTATGCAAAACTTGGGTTGGGCTTACTCTTTGATCCCAGCTATCAAGAAACTTTTACACTACAAAAAGAAGACCAAGCTGCTGCTCTTGAGCGTCACCTTGAGTTCTTCAACACTCACCCATACGTAGCTGCTCCAATCATGGGGGTTACTCTTGCACTTGAAGAAGAACGCGCTAACGGTACTGAAATCGATGACGCTGCTATCCAAGGTGTTAAGATCGGTATGATGGGACCTCTTGCTGGTATCGGTGACCCAGTCTTCTGGTTTACAGTTCGTCCTATCCTTGGTGCCCTTGGTGCATCACTTGCTGCAACTGGTAACATCGTTGGACCACTTCTCTTCTTCTTTGGATGGAATGCAATCCGTATGTCTTTCCTATGGTATACACAAGAGTTTGGTTACAAGGCTGGATCTGAAATCACTAAAGACATGTCAGGTGGTATCTTGAAAGACATCACTAAAGGAGCTTCTATCCTTGGTATGTTCATCCTTGCCGTTCTTGTACAACGTTGGGTATCCATCAACTTCACTATCAACCTTCCAGGTAAACAATTGTCAGAAGGTGCCTACATCAACTTCCCAGAAGGTGCTGTTACTGGTGGAGAATTGAAGGGTATTCTTGGTCAAGCACTTAGTGGTATGAGCTTGGATAGCGTTCAACCACAAACGCTTCAAGGTCAGTTGGACTCATTGATTCCAGGATTGATGGGACTTCTCCTTACTTTCCTTTGCATGTGGTTGCTTAAGAAAAAAGTATCTCCAATCACAATCATCCTTGCCCTCTTTGCAGTTGGTATCGCAGCTCGTTTCTTCGGTATCATGTAATCTCGAGAATGATAAACAAAAAGAGGGGGACAGAAATCGTAAACTTGATTTCGTTTTCCCACTCCCACAGTGAGTAGGGCTGAAAAGCGATGAAATCAGTAGAGCCCACTCAACCACTGCGTCTTGCTCGACAATCAAAGACATGGAGGCTGACTTTTGTCCCAGCCTCTTTTTATTTTCAATTATTCTGCCAAGGCACCCATTGGATCCCATGGTGCAAGCACGATTGGTTCTGCTTCATAAGCAGCTTGTTCTTCTGCTGTCAGCAATTCTTTACGAACAACGATTTGGTAAGTGTATTCGTCCATCCAAGCATCTGAGGCAACAAAGTAACCATCTGTACCGACCTTGTCTCCCCATGAGTTTTCAACTTTCCACTTGAGTTGATTTACCATTTTCATCCAAATCAACACCTGTCAAGACCATAGCGTGGGTCATCAAGCTTTCGCTGTAGTCCAAACGTCCAGCCTTGTCTTGAGTGAGTTGAATGTCCATACTTGATTCAAAGTCATAAACATCTGTCGCAAGGATTCCTGCTTTACGGTTGCTGAGCTGGCCGACATCTGAACCAAACCAAACAGTTTCTCCTGTTTGCATTTGGGCAATGGCCAATTCTTTCAAGCGTTCCATCGGTACGTTGATGTAGCGAACTGCACGGCTACCAACGACATTTCCCAACATCTCAACTGTGTAAGATTTACCGTAAGGTTTATCAGCAGTTGGAGCATTGATCACAGAAACATAGTCTTCTAGTGGAAGGTCAACATATTTCTTGTAAAACTCTTGTGGCGTGATGCCTTTTTCACTTTGGTAGTTGTTATCCTTATCGCGATAAGCAAAGTCAAATTGACGTGGTGGAAGTCCTAGTGACATGGCAAGGAAATTAAAGATTTCTTGCAAGAGGTCTTCTTTCTTAGCTTGAACAGTCGCTTGGTCAGCGCCAGAAGCCAAGAGGTCACGCAAGATTTGAGCATCTTGACGAAGCAATTTGTTAAGGATTGCATTGAGCTCACGGCTGCTGCTAGATGAAACAGACTCTGGATAAACAGACTTAGGAACGACACCGTATTTCTCAAAGAGAGAAACCACCATATCCCACTGACCACCATCTTGTTGTGGAGTTTGGAGTAGGAAGCTAACCTTGCGGCTCGTCAATTCTTGGTCAGCAGTCGCAATGACTTGCTCCAAGAACCAGTTAGATTTTTCATACTTGTCCCAGAAGAAGGTGTGGGCTTGTGACAATTCAAAGTTTTTCAAGTTTGTATTGAGAGATGAGTTTGTGGCGGAAAGTATTGAGTGCCGCAAACATCCAGCAACGACCAGAAGCCTTTCTGGTTAGTGACCTTGTCCTTTAGTCAAAGTCAAGTGAGAAAAACAGGTGTGTTGTCTACATGGCTTTGACGACGCTCAAGGGCTGCAAAAATTCCATTGTGGCTAGCTGCATTTTCGATAGCTTGGTATTTTACATTTGCTTCATAGTTGGCAAATAATTTATCTGTAAATGATTCTTGAATCGCGTTCATAAAATCCTCCTTTTTTCTTACTGTCTATTATAACGCTTTTCACAAAGGAAGCAACCAAAAACTGAAAAAGGCAAGGTTATTTTCCTCGCATTTTCCTAATGTTTCATCTTTTAGTTGTCACTAGTTGATGCTCTCAAGCAAGCCTTCTAGTTCTTCCTTAGTTAAACGACGCCATTCTCCACGTTTCAAATCCTCATCCAAGGTCAAAGTTCCCATGGTCAAACGTTGCAAGTCCACCACTTCCTTACCACAGTAGGCCACCATCCGTTTGACCTGGTGGAATTTCCCCTCTGCAATGGTCACTCGGACCAGGCTTTGATCCTTTTCCCTATCAATCGACACAAGCTCCAGCTTGGCAGGCTGACAGGTAAAGTCCTTGAGCGGAACACCTTGCGCAAATGTCTCAACATCTGCATCTGTCATCACTCCATTGATCCGCGCTAGATAGGTTTTATCCACATGACGTTTTGGTGAAAGAAGAGCATGAGCCAGCTTGCCATCATTGGTCAAGAGCAAGAGTCCATGCGTATCAATATCCAAACGACCGACTGGGAAAACTTCCTTTGAACGAGCCAAGTCATCCAACAAATCCAAAACAGTCTTGTGTTTAGGATCTTCAGTCGCTGAGATAACCCCCTGGGGCTTGTTCATCATATAGTAAACAAACTCCTCGTACTCTAACTTTTGCCCGTCAAAACAAATCTCGTCCGTGTCTTCATTGATTTGCAGTTTGGCAGATTTTTCCTTTTTACCATTGACCATCACGCGCCCAGCCTTTAGAAAGTTTTTGACTTCCGTCCGACTTCCTACAGCACAGGCAACTAAATATTTATCTAATCTCATAGGGCTATTATATCATGAAAAAGCATAGACTTAGAACAAAAAAAGCCGCCTGATTGGGCGACTTAATTTTTTTATAGGGAGATTATTATGAAAAAGTTTTAGGAGTATAAGTTAAGGTCTTCTTAACTTATGAGATAAGTATACAGCTCCTATCTTAAAGTTTCCTTAAGTATTTTTAAATGTGAGATTTTTCCATTTTTCTCGCCAGTTTTTCTTAGATAAACGCTGTTGATAAAGCTTCATCCGGTCGTCATTTTCTAAAAAATGAGGAGTTGGAGAAACCTGAAAGTTCAAAAATATCCTCTAAACCATAAGGAGCAAAGAGCTCTAAAGTTGCGTCAGTATGCAAGCGAAGTCCTACTGCTGTACAACGTTCAGGATATTTACTCATGGCATCGCAGGAATTTCTATACGGAGCCGTATGGGGACTATGCTGATGCATATAGACTTGATTTTTCAGCTCCCATTGATACTGGGGAAAGTCCTCTCTCAACTTGCTCTCTAGAGCTAGCGTTTCTTCGTAACTCACATCTGGGTCAAAGAAAATCACATCCACATCCGTTTCACGGTCAAAGGCCGGCTTTATCTGACAAAGAGATTCCAGATAAAAATTTCGGACCGAACCAGCCGCCAACCAGGAATCTTTCAACTCCAAGTCACGGATGATGGTCAGAATAGCCATCATGTCAGAATTATCTCTGAAAGAGTCTAAGATTTGAGTCTTATTTTTCAATATATTCATACCCTAAATGTTCATAAGCCTTAGCTGTCGCGACCCGTCCTGAACGAGTTCGCATGATAAAGCCTTTCTGGATCAGGTAAGGTTCGTACATATCCTCTACCGTCTCACGCTCTTCAGCGATATTAACCGAAAGGGTACCTAGACCGACAGGACCGCCACCGTACATTTCAATCATGGTACGGAGAATTTTCTGGTCCACATAGTCCAAACCTTCATGGTCTACATCCAGCATGGTCAAAGCCTTATCCGTAATCACATCATCAATCAAGCCATCGCCCATAATCTGCGCAAAGTCACGCACGCGCTTGAGAAGACGATTGGCGATACGAGGAGTCCCACGACTACGGAGAGCCAACTCAGCAGCAGCTTCATGAGTGATTTCCATCTCAAAGATATCTGCCGTCCGCTCGACAATCTCTGTCAAGTCGTCATGGGTATAGTATTCCATGTGACCAGTGATTCCAAAACGGGCACGAAGAGGATTTGAGAGCATCCCTGCTCGTGTCGTCGCACCAATCAAGGTAAAAGGTGGTAAGTCTAGATGGACACTACGACTAGCTTCCCCTGCTCCAATCATGATGTCGATGTAGAAATCTTCCATAGCACTGTAAAGCACCTCTTCTACTGACATAGGCAAGCGATGAATCTCATCGATAAAAAGAACATCTCCTGGCTCCAAGTCATTCAAAATCGCTACCAAATCACCGGCTTTTTCGATAACGGGACCAGACGTTTGCTTGAGATTGACTCCCAATTCATTGGCAATGACAAAAGCCATGGTTGTTTTCCCGAGACCTGGAGGACCAAACAAAAGAACATGGTCCAGCGCCTCATCACGCATTTTTAGCTGCCTCGATAAAGATTTGAAGCTGATCCTTGACCTTGTCTTGACCGATATATTCACGTAAATATTGGGGACGGAGGGTACGTTCTACCAACTCCTCATCGCCCATGATTTCATTATCTAAAATTCTACTCATGTTCCTATTATAGCAAAAATCCAGCCTGCAAACAAAAAAGCCACCTGATTTGGTGGCTTCTTTAGGGAGATTATTATGAAAAAGAAAAGTTAGGATTTCTATTAAATAAAGTTAGAGGTCTTTACTTAATGGTTACATGATACATGAGTAAACTTAAAGTTAACTTAACCTATAATTTTTATTTTTTTGCTAGAGATTTTAACTACTACCAGCCAAAGCAGAAAAGTTAGGAGACAGATACTCACCACTATTAAGTATGTTTCTTCCTTTGTTAAAAGGTTCTGCCAATTAAGCCGGATTCCTAATTTTTCTTGAAACTCTTCTAATAAGCTACTATTCCCCATAAATGTAGTTTCTAATTGCTCCTTCATTAAGACCTGTCTATAGAGAGAAGCAAGATAGGTAGCCGGTGTGCACTTCATGAGAACTTGAGCGAAGTTAGGAAGAATTCCCATTGGTACATAAGTTCCTACTAAAAATCCTGAAGCTGTACCTACAATGGTAGCCAATTTACCCAGACTATCTACTGACTGGAAATGGTAAATCAAGAGTGCATTTACCAATGTTGAAAGGAGACTACTTAGCAGCATGATTAAACTTATTTCAAATAGCTTACTCATAGCTGGAATTTCTTGAAAATAAAGGCTCATAACAATAAGCATAAAGGCTTGCATAACAAAGGAAATGATAAGGCTACTAATAAGATAAGACAGTTGCAAGCCCCAGCTCCCTAAATCTGTCAAAAAGAGATCCTGATCCACTTGATTTTCACGGTCTTGTACCATCTGGGTCAAAGCTGTAAAACTGGTTGTAATCCCAGTCACAGCCAAAGTTCCACCCATCAGCCAGTTATTTAAAAGGCTCTTATTATCAGGAAGTTGGGACCAGGCATCCATCAAATTTTTCTGCAAAAAAATGATATAGAGTAGAAAGGAAATCAAAGCTCCCAGTAATGAGAAAAAGACTCCTGAACGATTTCGAAAATACAACAAAAAATCACGTTTTAATAAGGCTAACATTAGCGCACCTCTCTTCCTGTAAGGGCTATGAAGGCATCATCCATAGTTCCTGGACGAAACTCAAAAGAATCAATTTCTTCTCGAACTTTTGCCAAATATTCAATGGCTTCCTGTGATGTCCTTGGATAAAAAAGATATTCCAACTCATTTTCTTCCTCTACTGTCATTCCAGTCTGTAGCAGCTTTTCTAAATCCTTCATTTCCTTAAAACGAATTTTTAGAATATTAGATGCATACTGACTTTTAATAGCAGTCGCAGAACCTTGCGCAATCACTTTCCCATGATCAACGATATAGATCTGATCCGCTTCATCTGCTTCATCCAGATAATGAGTCGTTAAGATAATAGTCATCCCTCCATCTCTTTGTAGACGATACAATAAATCCCAAATGGATTTGCGAGTCTGAATATCTAGTCCAGTCGTAGGCTCATCTAGAAATAAAATATCGGGATTGGATAGGAGAGCCCTAGCAATGTCAACTCGACGTTTCTGTCCTCCTGATAAAGTTCCATAAAGTTGTTTCTGAAAAGCAGTCAACCCTAGTTGATTGATTAAATCTTCCACACGACCACCTTTAATCCCCTTATACTGCTGGGCACGAATGGCTAGGTTTTCTTTGACCGTCAACTTTTCATCCAATACACTTGCTTGAAAAACAACTCCAATCCTAGTATTGGGCGCATAGATGATTTGACCATTAGTTGCTCGTTTAAGTCCGATTAACATTGAAATCGTGGTCGATTTGCCAGCCCCATTAGGGTCCTAAGATTGCGTTAAAACTTCCTTTTTAAACTCTAAATTTATATCTTTTACTGCTGTATGGTCTCCATAGTTCTTAGTGATGCCTTTTTGCTTGTAAAATCATATTTCCTTTCCTCCTTTTTACACCTTCAGTTTAACAAAAAGGAAAAAAAGAAAAAAATATAGTTTGGTGCTATGTGGTCGAAATGGATGATTATGTGGTCAATTCTACCTTAAAAACTTCTGCATTTGAACATAAAAAAAGCCACCTGATTTGGTGGCTTCTTTAGGAGATTATTATGAAAAAAAGAAAAAGTTTAGGATTTCTATTAAATAAAGTTAGGAGGTCTTTTACTTAACGATTACATGATACATGAGTAAACTTAAAGTTAACTTAAGATAAAAGAATTATTTTTAATTTTTTTCGATCCACCCAAATCATTCCTGTACAATCATAAGAAGATAAGGTTTCAAACCCCAGAGAACGGTAAAAACCCAAGGCTTTTTCTGTCTGTTCAGTCGCTAGTTGTATTTGGTAGGCATCCTTATAGTCAGCCAAGGCTTCTTTCATCAAGTTACTACCAATTCCTTGGCGCTGATAGCCAGGCAAAACAATCAAATCCTGGACAAAAAAACGGATGAAAAACCGTCTCCAACCAGACGCACTAGACCAACGATTTTCTCACCATCCTGCGCTAGATAAATGGCCAGTGAGTGAGCTAAAGATTGCTCCAGCATCTCTGGTTGATGGGTATAATTTGTCCAACCGACAGCCTGATAGAGATGCAAAACGTCATCGATTGAAACAGATCTTTCTTTTGTAATCTTAATCATAGCAAACCTTTCTAACATTCTATAAGAGATTTCAACTGATGGCCTTCTTCATCAAAATTCTCAGATTTTAACCACACTTCAAAACGTGCTTTAACCTTTGGCCAGTCCTTATCGATCATAGACAACCAATCCGTATCTCTGGTGCGACCTTTATAGATAACAGCTTGGCGGAAGGTTCCTTCATAGACAAAGCCCAAACGTTCTGCTGCTTTTCTAGATGGAAGATTGAGGGCGTCGCACTTCCACTCATAGCGGCGATAGTTGAGTTCTTCAAAAACATAACGAGCTAGCAAATAGTGAGCTTCTGTTCCCATCCTGGTCTGTTTGAGAGCCGGAGAAAAGGTCACCGCGCCAACTTCAATGGTGCGATTGGCTTGGTCAATACGCATGAGAGAAAAAGTCCCCAGTGCTTTACCAGTTGCTTTATCGATAATCGCGTAGTAAAAGCGATCCTTGCGCTCAATCATCTGCTTTAAGGCTACCATTAACTCTTCTAGATTAGCCACAGGTGGTTGAAAAAGGTAGGTCCACATCTCACGAGGACTATCTGGGCCATATACAGCTAATAAATCCTCTGCATGCTTTCCACCGATAGAGCTTCTATAATCGTATATCGCCCTTCTATCCGTACAAGTGAAGGCAAAACGCCAGGTGTATTATCTACAGGTTCACCAATCATCTGACCGTATTCATTTACTGGCATAGCTTTCTCCTTGTCTCACACTTATAAGTTTAAAGATGTGAATAGTATATCACATCTCACAGGTAATCTACAAAAAATCCTCCAGATTCTACTCTGAAGGACTTTTAAATTTATTTTGTTACGATATTTACAAGCTTATTAGGTACACTAATCACTTTCACGATGTCCTTGCCATCGATCTCTGCTTTGACTTTGTCATCAGCCAGAGCAATTTCTTGCAATTCTTCGCGTGACAGATCTTTAGCGACCATGAGTTTGGCACGGACTTTTCCTTTGATTTGAACAACGATTTCGATTTCGTCTTCAACCAATTTGCTTTTCGTCCCAAGTTGGCCAAGCCACGTAAGAGATAGACTCACCTGTTGCTGCCACTGTTTGCCAGAGTTCTTCTGCCAAATGAGGCGCAAATGGGGCAATCAATTGGATAAAGCCTTTGGCGTAATCCACGTAGAGTTTGTCTTCCTTGTTAGCTGCGTTGATAAAGACCATGAGCTGGGCAATGGCTGTGTTGAATTTCATGGACTCGATTTGCTCTGTGACAGCTTTAACGGTTTCGTTATAAACCTTGTCTAGAGCACCATTGTTTTCCGCAACGATTTCTTTACTTGTGATCAAACGGTAAACACGGTCGAGGAACTTACGGCTTCCTTCTAGACCTTCTTCTGACCAAGCGATTGAAGCATCAAGTGGTCCCATGAACATTTCATAGACACGAAGGGTATCAGCACCGTATTGTTCCACCACATCGTCTGGGTTCACCACGTTCTTGAGGGATTTAGACATCTTAGCCGGTGCTTGCTCCAATTCTTCCCCTGTTTCCATGTGGAAGAATGAACCATCACGTTTTTCAACCTTGTCAGTCGCCACAAGAGCACCACGGTGGTCACGGTAGCTAGTTCCCAAGATCATTCCTTGGTTAAAGAGTTTTTGGAATGGTTCTTTGGTTGGAACAACACCGATATCATAGAGGAATTTATGCCAGAAACGAGCGTAAAGTAAGTGGAGAACGGCATGCTCTGCACCACCCACGTAGATATCCACGGGCAACCATTGTTTGAGGAGATCCTCATCAGCCAATTTCTCTGTGTTATGTGGATCAATGTAACGGAGGTAGTACCAGCTTGAACCAGCCCATTGTGGCATAGTGTTGGTTTCACGACGACCTTTGACGCCATCTTCACGAGTCACTTCCAGCCAGTCGGTCAAGTTAGCCAATGGGCTTTCCCCAGTACCTGAAGGGCGGATGTCCTTGGTTACCGGCAAGACAAGTGGGAGGTCGCTTTCTGGAACGGCTGTCGAAGTCCCATCTTCCCAATGAATGATTGGGATTGGTTCACCCCAGTAACGTTGACGGCTAAAGAGCCAGTCGCGGAGGCGGTAAGTCACCTTCTCTTGGCCACAGCCTGCTTCTTCCAACCAAGCGACAATCTTGGCAATCGCATCTTCTTTGTTTAGCCCATCTAGGAATTCTGAATTAACGTGAAGGCCATCTTCAGTATAAGCAGCTTCTGCTACATTTCCACCTTCCAACACTTCTACGATTGGAAGACCAAACTGTTTGGCAAATTCCCAGTCACGTTGGTCATGGGCAGGTACAGCCATAACAGCACCTGTTCCGTAACTAGAAAGAACATAGTCGGCAATCCAGATTGGAATTTCTTTGCCATTTACAGGGTTGATGGCATAAGCACCAGTCCAAACCCCTGTTTTTTCCTTGGCAAGGTCTGTACGAGCCAAGTCTGATTTCAAGCTGGCTTGGTGTTTGTAATCAGCTACAGCCTCAGCTTGTTCAGGTGTTGTGATAGCATCTACCAAGTCATGCTCAGGCGCCAAGACAGTGAAAGTTGCACCAAAAAGAGTATCCGGACGTGTCGTAAAGACGGTGAATTCCTTGTCTGTTCCTTTCACTTTGAAAGTGACATTGGCACCAGTTGATTTACCAATCCAGTTGCGTTGCATATCCTTGATAGACTCTGGCCAGTCAAGATCATCCAAGTCATTGAGCAAGCGCTCAGCATAGGCAGTGATTTTGAGCATCCATTGGCGCATTGGTTTGCGGACAACTGGATAGCCTCCACGCTCAGATGTTCCATCTGGAAGAACTTCTTCGTTGGCGATAGCTGTTCCCAATTCTTCAACCCAGTTTACTGGCACTTCAGCTTCATAAGCCAAGCCTTTTTCGTAAAGCTTAGTGAAAATCCATTGCGTCCACTTGTAGTAGTTTGGATCTGTAGTATTGACTTCACGGTCCCAGTCGTATGAAAATCCAAGCGCATTGATTTGGCGTTTGAAGTTGGCAATGTTTTCAGCGGTGAATTCCGCTGGGTCATTCCCTGTATCCATAGCATATTGCTCCGCAGGCAAACCAAAAGCATCCCAGCCCATTGGGTGAAGGACGTTGTAGCCTTGGGCACGTTTGAAACGACTGAGAATATCTGTCGCTGTATAGCCTTCTGGGTGTCCTACGTGCAGACCTGCTCCAGATGGATAAGGGAACATGTCCAATGCATAAAACTTAGGTTTTGATGCATCTGTTCCTGTCTTAAAGGTGTGATTTTCAGCCCAGTGTTTCTGCCACTTAGGCTCGATTTCTTTATGATTGTAAAAACTCATGCTGTCTCTCCAATTTTCGTGATGCTCCTATTATACCATTTTTAAGGAAAATATTGTTTCTCTTTTCGTCATTTTTATCGTTTTTGACCTTTAAATACTAGACATTTATACTGATAGTTTCTCAAAATTTCTCCAATTTATATAATTTCCTATTCAAATAATTCTTAATAAATAATATTAATGCAAGTTAGTGCTTTTTATGGTAAAATATAGGAAAGTGCTTTCTCAGAAGGAGGGGAAAATGAACAAACAAACCATCGCTGTTTTAGGGCCTGGTTCTTGGGGTACTGCTCTGTCACAAGTTTTAAATGACAATGGACATGAAGTACGTATCTGGGGAAATATTCCTGACCAAATTGACGAAATCAATACACAACATACCAACAAACGCTATTTTAAGGATACTGTATTAGACGAAAAGATCGTTGCCTACCATGATTTGGCAGAAGTCTTGAAGGGCGTTGACGCTGTCTTGTTCGTAGTCCCAACTAGGGTGACAAGATTGGTAGCTCAACAGGTAGCTGCTGTTTTGGACCATAAAGTAGTGATTATGCATGCTTCAAAAGGTCTCGAGCCAAATAGTCACAAACGTCTTTCAACCATTCTTGAAGAAGAAATCCCTGAAGAGTTCCGCAGTGAAATTGTGGTTGTATCTGGTCCTAGTCACGCAGAAGAAACAATTGTACGCGACATCACCTTGATTACTGCTGCTTCTAAAGATTTACAAACAGCTCAGTATGTTCAGACACTCTTTAGTAACCACTACTTCCGTCTTTATACCAATACAGATGTGATTGGAGTGGAAACAGCTGGTGCTCTTAAAAATATCATTGCTGTTGGTGCAGGGGCCCTTCATGGACTTGGCTTTGGTGATAATGCTAAGGCGGCGATTATCACGCGCGGGCTTGCGGAAATCACTCGTCTAGGAGTCAAGCTTGGAGCAAATCCATTAACTTACAGTGGTCTTTCTGGAGTTGGGGATTTAATCGTTACCGGAACTTCTATCCACTCACGTAACTGGCGAGCAGGTGATGCTCTTGGGCGTGGTGAAGCCTTGGCAGATATCGAAGCCAATATGGGAATGGTCATCGAAGGAATTTCAACAACCAAAGCTGCTTACGAATTGGCGCAAGAGCTTGGAGTCTATATGCCTATTACCCAGGCTATTTACCAAGTTATTTATGAAAATGTTAATATTAAAGATGCTGTTTCTGAACTCATGAGTAACGAGTTCAAGGCAGAAAACGAGTGGTCTTAATCACCGTTAGAAAGGATGCTCATGAAGCAAAAAAAGTTAGAAAAAGCTGTTATCCCTGCTGCGGGGCTTGGAACTCGTTTCCTACCAGCAACCAAAGCCTTGGCAAAAGAAATGTTGCCAATCGTGGATAAGCCAACCATTCAATTCATCGTAGAAGAAGCTCTTAAGTCTGGAATTGAGGACATTCTTGTTGTAACAGGGAAGTCAAAAACGTTCTATCGAAGACCACTTTTGACTCAAACTTTGAACTAGAATATAACCTCAGGGAAAAAGGAAAAACAGATCTCTTAAAATTAGTTGATGAAACGACTGGCATGCGCCTTCACTTCATCCGTCAGACACACCCACGTGGCCTCGGAGATGCCGTTTTACAAGCCAAAGCATTCGTTGGGAATGAACCTTTTGTGGTGATGCTCGGAGATGACCTCATGGATATCACTGATGACAGTGCTGTCCCATTGACTAAGCAACTTATGAATGATTACGAAGAGACTCACGCTTCTACTATCGCCGTAATGCCTGTACCACACGAAGAAGTTTCTGCCTATGGTGTTATCGCACCTCAAGGTGAAGGAAAAGATGGACTTTATAGCGTTGAAACCTTCGTTGAAAAACCAGCTCCTGAAGATGCACCAAGTGATTTAGCAATCATCGGCCGTTACCTTCTCACACCTGAGATTTTTGGTATTCTTGAAAACCAAACACCTGGTGCCGGAAATGAAATCCAGCTAACAGACGCTATTGATACCCTCAACAAAACCCAACGAGTATTTGCTCGTGAATTTAAAGGTTCACGTTATGACGTTGGAGATAAGTTTGGATTCATGAAGACTTCCATCGAATACGCCCTCAAACATCCTCAAGTTAAAGACCACTTGAAAGACTACTTGATTGATCTTGGAAAAGAACTATCAGGTGAATAACAAACCCTTAAACCAGGTTGAAAACACCTGGTTTTCTGCTGCCTAAATACCTCCAAAGCTAGTCCAAGCCTAATTTCTTGCAATCATTGCTTTTATGGTATAATAATAAGGAGTGAGGAAAGAAATGAAGAATAAATTATTATCTATGAAAGAAAAAGGACTGGCCTTACTGGAGCCCCTTAAAACAAAACTAAAAAATATACATCTAGGAAAAAAAGGTCCTAAAAATTCTAAAAAGAAAAAGCAAACCAAAACGAATATTTGGACTATCTTTGCCAATATCTTACTGGGAATCAAGGCAACCTTTAATACCCTATTCATCATCGCCTTTCTTGGTGGACTTTTAGGTACTGGGGTTGTTTTCGGTTATGCTGTATCTCTATTTGACAACGTGACCGTCCCTCAAACAGAAGATTTAGTCAAACAAGTGAACGATATTTCATCCATCTCTGAAATTCGCTATGCCGACGGTTCCATGATTGGCGCTATTGAGAGCGACCTCCTTCGGACATCTGTCGCATCAGATGCTATCTCAGACAATCTCAAACAAGCTATCGTTGCGACTGAGGATGAACATTTCGCAGAACACAATGGAGTCGTTCCTAAAGCGGTTATTCGTGCTAGTCTAGGAAACTTTATCGGACTTGGTTCTTCTAGTGGAGGTTCTACACTAACACAGCAGCTCATCAAGCAACAAGTGGTTGGTGATGCTCCTACACTCGCTCGTAAAGCTAGTGAAATCGTGGATGCCTTAGCCTTAGAGAGAGCAATGAGCAAGGACGAAATCTTGACAACCTATCTCAACGTTGCTCCATTTGGTCGTAACAATAAAGGGCAAAATATCGCAGGAGCTCAACAAGCTGCCAAGGGTATTTTCGGTGTTGACGCCAATCAGCTAACGATACCTCAAGCAGCCTTCATAGCTGGCTTGCCACAAAGTCCCATCTCTTACTCACCTTATGAATCTACGGGAGAAATGAAGAGTGAAGAAGATATGGCACTTGGTATAAAACGTTCCAAAGATGTTCTTTACAATATGTACAGAACAGGGGTCCTCAGTCAGGAAGATTACGAAACCTATAAAGCATACGACATCAAACAAGATTTCTTACCAGCTGAAAGTGTAGACGTAACTTCTAGGGGCTATCTCTACTTTACTGCTCTCGATGAAGCAACTAATCTCATGTATGACTACTTGGTACAAAAAGACAACGTCTCTGCCCAAGAGCTCAAAAACGAGTCTATCCAAAAATCTTATCGTGAATTAGCTGAAAAAGAGATTCAAAATGGTGGTTATCGTATCACAACTACAATCGACAAAGCTATCCATACTGCCATGCAAGATGCAGTCGCAAACTATGGCTATCTAGTTGATGATAATACCGGTCAACCTGAAGTCGGAAATGTCCTGATGGATAACCAAACCGGTGCTATCCTAGGATTTGTCGGCGGTCGTGATTACCAAAGCAACCAAAACAACCACGCCTTTAATACTAAACGTTCTCCTGCCTCAACTACTAAACCAATCCTGGCCTACAGTATTGCCATTGACCAAGGTTTGATGGGAAGTGCAAGTGTCCTATCTAACTATCCAACTAACTTCTCAAACGGAAACCCAATCATGTATGTCAATAGCCCTGGTACAGCCATGATGAGCTTGAAAGAAGCCCTCAATTATTCGTGGAACATCCCAGCCTACTGGACTTACCGCACACTCCGTGAAAAGGGTGTTGATGTTCGCTCTTACATGGAAAAAATGGGCTATGAAATCCCGGAATACAACATTGAAAGTTTGCCTATGGGTGGAGGAATCGATGTTACTGTAGCTCAACATACAAACGGATACCAAACCTTAGCCAACAACGGTGTTTATCATAAAAAATTCATGATTTCGAAAATCGAAAAAACTAGTGGTGAGGTTATCTATGAGCACAAAGACGAACCTGTACAGGTCTACTCTAAAGCGACCGCAACTATTATGCAGAGCTTATTGAGAGATGTTATTTCTTCTCGAGTGACTTCAAGCTTCCAGAGCGATCTTGCTGCTATCAACCCAAGTTTAGCGGGTGCTGACTGGATTGGTAAGACTGGTACAACCAATGAAGATGGTGACATGTGGCTTATGCTTTCAACTCCAAGATTGACCCTTGGCGGTTGGCTTGGCCACGATGACAACAGACCTCTTGGTAAGGGTGCAGGTCACTACCGCAACGCCAAATACATGGCTTATCTGGTCAATGCTATTCAGCAAGCTTCTCCTTCTGTTTGGGGTTCTGAACGATTTAGCCTGGACTCAAGTGTCACGTCTTCTCAAGTCCTTAGATCAACTGGTCAGAAACCAGGTAAGGTTACTATTAATGGTAGAGAAATTGAAGTAACTGGAGAAATGGTAACCAGCTACTGGGCTAATCAAACTGGTGCTCCAACTACTACCTATAAATTCGCTATTGGTGGAAGTGACTCTGATTACCAAAATGCTTGGAATACTATTTTGGGAAGCTTACCAAAAGCTTCTAATTCCAACAATAATAATTCAAACAACAATAGCAACAATAACAATAATCGAAACAATAATAGCAACAACAATAATAACAGTAACAGCAATAACGGTAATAATAACAATAATATTACCAACGGAAGTAATGACTCTTCGTCAAATAGACTACAACGCTAACCTTTTATATGAATCAGTATCAAAAGAATATTTTTAAGGGGACCATCTACTCCCTCCTATCTGGATTAATATGGGGTATTTGTGGCATTTTAGGAGAATTCTTCTTTACGCATTATCCAGTATCATCCGGCTGGATTACTTCCATGCGACTAAGCCTTGCAGGTGGTTTCGTACTTATCTTTTCTAGCTTTAAGTTCCGTTCACAGCTATTCGATATCTGGAGAAAGCGCAAAAACTATCTGCCTTTTCTGGCTTATGTCATCTTAGGAATCTTCTCTGTTCAGTATTTCTTCTATCTTTGTGTAGAGTACTCTAATGCGACAACTGCAACCATCCTACAATTTATCAGTCCTGTCTTCATTCTTATCTACAACCGTATCATCTACAAGAAAAAAGCTTCTAAAAAAGCAATCTTCTATGTTTTAACTGCTATGCTTGGAGTCTTTTTGATGGCTACCAAAGGCGATTTGTCTAAGTTATCCATCACTCCTATTGCCTTACTAACTGGACTTCTCAGTGCCCTAGGGGTTATGTTTAATGTCATCTTACCCCAACCATTTGCTCGAAAATACGGTTTTGTGCCAACTGTTGGCTGGGGAATGATGCTAGCTGGACTCTTTAGTAATTTTCTCTACCCCGTTTATAGAATTAGCTTTCAGCTGGATTGGGTGAGCATCTTGATTTGTTTGACCATTGCCTTTCTGGGAACAGCTTTTGCCTTTTTCCTATCCATGAAGGCTGTCTCGTTGGTATCCCCATTGGTGGTATCGGTCGTCAGTGCTAGCGAACCTCTATCCTCTGCTATTCTAAGCGTTCTATTTCTAGGTCTGGTCTTAGATAGCTACCTGCTATTAGCTATGATTTTGATTATTATTCCCATGATCTTCTTATCCATCGAAGAATCAAAAGACAAACTGAAAGAATCTTCTTTTTAACACTTAAGGCTTCAATTTTGAAGCCTTTTTTGGTAGAATAGTAAGCATTACAAAGAGTGAGGAGACATCTATGACTGCTACAAAAATGAATGCACAAGAAATTATCCAATTTATCGCAAATGCTGAGAAAAAGACAAGTGTAAAAGTGACCTTTGAGGGGCAACTTGCCGGAGATATTCCTGCTTCTGTTACCAAACTTGGAAATGTTCTTTTTGGAGACTGGAAAGATATCGCTCCTCTTCTTGAAGGACTTACAGAAAACAAGGACTATGTTGTTGAGCAAGACGCCCGCAATTCAGCTGTACCTCTCCTTGATAAACGTGATATCAATGCTCGTATCGAGCCAGGTGCTATCATCCGTGACCAGGTTGAGATTGGCGACAATGCTGTTATCATGATGGGAGCTGTTATCAATATCGGTGCAGAAATCGGCGCTGGCACTATGATTGACATGGGTGCTATTCTAGGTGGACGTGCTATTGTTGGTAAAAATAGCCACGTCGGTGCGGGAGCTGTTCTTGCAGGTGTTATCGAACCAGCTAGTGCAGAGCCTGTCCGTGTCGGTGATAATGTACTCATCGGTGCTAACGCTGTAGTCATCGAAGGTGTTCAAATCGGTAGCGGTTCTGTTGTCGCAGCAGGTGCCATCGTCACTCAAGATGTTCCAGAAAACGTTGTGGTAGCAGGTGTCCCAGCTCGTGTTATCAAAGAAATCGATAGCCAAACCCAACAAAAAACAGCGCTAGAGGATGCGCTTCGTACCTTGTAATTAGTAACAGAGGCGGAACCCTTTCCAGCCTCTTTATCGTATCAGTAGAAGGAAATTAACTATGTTAGATTTGATTCAAACTCGACGCGATCTTCACCAAATTCCTGAGATTGGTTTAGAAGAAGTCAAGACTCAAGCTTATTTACTAAATGTCATTGAGAAATTAACAGCTGGTAAGGATTTTGTTCAGATTCGTACTTGGCAAACAGGTATTTTAGTGTATTTACAGGGAAGTCAGCCAGAACGTACCATCGGTTGGCGGACAGATATCGACGGACTCCCAATCCTTGAACAAACAGGTCTTGCCTTTGCCTCTCAGCACCCAGACCGTATGCATGCTTGTGGACATGATTTTCACATGACCATTGCCCTAGGAAGTCTCGAACGTTCTCTAGAAAACCAACCTAAAAACAATCTCCTCTTTCTCTTCCAACCTGCCGAGGAAAATGAAGCAGGTGGCATGCTCATGTATGAAGACGGGGCCTTTGGCGACTGGTTACCTGATCAATTCTATGGACTTCATGTCCGTCCAGACCTAAAGGTTGGTCAGATTGCGACCAATACCCATACACTCTTTGCAGGAACTTGCGAAGTCAAGATTCGCTTCAAGGGTAAAGGTGGTCACGCTGCCTTTCCACATCAAGCAAACGATGCTCTGGTTGCAGCTAGCCATTTTGTCACTCAAGTTCAGTCGGTCGTTAGCCGTAATGTCGATCCTATCGAGGGTGCTGTCGTCACTTTCGGTGTCTTTCAAGCTGGAACAACCAATAATGTCATCGCTGATACAGCTTTCTTGCATGGAACCATTCGAGCTCTCACACATAGTATGAGCCTCTTAGTTCAAAAACGTGTCAAAGCCATCGCTGAAGGTGTCGCAGCTGCTTTTGATATGGATGTGGAAGTTGAACTCAAACAGGGAGGTTACCTACCTGTCGAAAACAACCCTGAATTAGCTCGAGAATTGATGACCTTCTTTGATGAAAAAGAGGGAATTGAACTAATCGACATCGAACCTGCCATGACAGGAGAAGACTTTGGTTATCTTCTCTCCAAGGTTCCTGGAGTCATGTTCTGGCTTGGAATTGATAGTCCCTATGCTCTTCACCATCCACAGATGAGTCCTAAGGAAGAAGCTCTGGCTGTCGGTGTCGAGGCTGTATCAAGCTTTTTAGCAAAGAAAGCTGCGGAGTAAACGATGAAAAAAAGCCCTACGCAAGCAGGTCTTGCAAGAACTCAAATCTCTATCAGCCGAAGAAAAGGAAGTCATGGACGCTTGGTTGACTGAGCAACTACTTCTACATCCCTTCTATAAAGAAGCAAAAAACCATCGCCACTTACCTGTCTTTTCCTCATGAATTTCAGACAGCTAGACTCATTGAACAAAGCTCAAAAAAGATGGGAAGACACTCCTCATTCCCAAAACCTATCCACATGGGAAAATGGACTTTGTTCTATATGAACCAGAGAAACTCGAAAGAAATTCTTTTGGACTTCTTGAACCACAGGGGAAAACTATTGTCTTTGAGCCGTCTCAGATTGACTTGATCCATGTTCCTGGTTTAGCTTTCAATCCTTCTGGTTATCGAATTGGCTACGGTGGTGGCTATTACGATCGCTACTTGGAGCATTTCCCAGGCAACACTATCAGTACACTTTATCCTTGTCAGATTCAGGACTTCCATCCTGATCCACACGATATTCCTGTTGAGGAGGTACTCATCTATGAAAGAAATTTTTGATCGTCGGTATCCTGTCACGAGCTTCTTTCTCCTCGTGACAACCCTGGTTTTCATACTCATGTTTCTAACCAGTGGTTTCAACTATACCAGCGCAGCCACCTTGTATAAATTCGGAGCTGTGTATCCCCCTGCTATCAAGGCCATGCCTGAACAAATCTGGCGCTTATTCTCCGCAACCTTTGTTCACATTGGCTTGCAGCACTTTTTCGTTAATATGCTTTCCCTCTACTTTCTGGGACGCCAGATGGAGCAGATCTTTGGCTCCAAACAGTTTTTCTTTATCTACCTTCTGTCAGGTATGATGGGAAATCTCTTTGTCTTAGTTTTTAGTCCCAATGCTATTACCGCGGGTGCTTCAACTGCCCTCTACGGTATGTTCGCCTCTATTGTCGTTCTCCGTTATGCCTCACGCAATCCCTATCTCCAACAGCTTGGTCAATCCTACCTCTCCCTCTTAGTCATCAACCTAGTAGGTAGCGTTTTAATGCCTGGTATCAGCCTTGCTGGACACGTAGGTGGAGCTGTCGGTGGCGCATTACTAGCTATCGTCTTCCCAGTTCGAGGCGAAAGAAAGATATACAGCCCAGGCCAACGTGGTCTAGCAACCCTAGCCTTTATTGCTCTGTCAGCTTTGTTACTTTTTATCGGATTATTATAAAACAAGAAAAACCATTGGAAAAACTCGTAAAGAATTGATTTCCAATGGTTTTTTCTTAATCTAATTGGTTATTTTACTTTTAAAATCCATTATTATCACTGAGTTCTTTGAACCAGTGGCCTGATTTTTTCAGGCGACGTTCTTGTGTTTCTAAGTCAAGCTCGACTAAACCATAGCGGTTTTTATAGCTGTTGAGCCATGACCAGCAATCGATAAAGGTCCAGATCAAGTAACCTTTACAGTTAGCACCATCTTCAATAGCGCGATGGAGTTCACGAAGGTGACCTTTGACAAAGTCGATACGGTAGTCATCCCGAATCATTCCATTTTCGCGGAATTTATCCTCACCTTCAACGCCCATCCCATTCTCTGTCAACATCCACTCGATATTGCCATAGTTTTCCTTGATATTTTGAGCAATATGATAGATCCCTTGTTCATAGATTTCCCAGCCACGGTGCGGATTGATCTTACGACCAGGCATGACGTAAGGTTCATAGAAATGCTCTGGCAAGAGCGGACTGTCAGGATGCTTAGCAAAACGTGGCGCCATGACGCGCAAGGGTTGGTAGTAGTTGACTCCAAGGAAATCTACTGTGTGCTCACGAATAAGTTCCAACTCCTCAGCTGTAGAATCTGGCAGCAAATTATGCTCAGCTAAAATTTCCACCAATTCTTCTGGATAAGTTCCCAAGACAGATGGATCTAGGAAAGATTGAGCTTGGAATAGATCAGCAATGCGTGCAGCTTTGACATCCGCAGGATGCTGACTACGTGGATAAGCTGGTGTCAAGTTGAGGACAATCCCAATCTTAGAATCAGGCAAAACCTCATGACAAGCCTTGACTGCAAGAGTGCTGGCCAGTTGAGTGTTATAGGCTACCTGAACCGCAGCTTTGGCATCCACCTTATGTGGATAATGCGCATCATAGAAATAGCCAAACTCAACGGGAACGATAGGCTCATTGAAGGTAATCCATTGGTCTACCAAGTCTCCATAAGTTTCAAAACAGAAACGCGCATAGTCTTCATAAGCCTTGATGGTCGCCTTATTTTCCCAACCATCGCCATCCTCTTGAAGGGCAAAAGGCAGATCAAAATGATAGAGATTGACTAAGAGACGTATTCCCTTAGCCTTAATAGCTTCAAAGACATGACGGTAAAAAGCCACACCTTGAGGATTGACTTCTCCACGACCCTGTGGGAAAATACGAGACCACTGGATAGAGGTCCGAAAGGCTGTATGACCTGTTTCTAACAATAGTTCGATATCTTTTTCCCAATTTTCATAGAAGGTCGATGTCTTGTCTGGTCCAATCCCATTGTAGTAGCGATTTGGTTCCACTTGAAACCAATAATCCCAGAGATTATCTCCCTTTCCGTCACCAAGAACTCGCCCTTCTGTCTGTGGCCCAGAAGTTGAGGAACCCCAGACAAAATCCTTTGGAAATATTAGCATAGCTCTACCTCTTTATTTACTCTTTTTATCTTTATTTTATCTCATTATAAAAAGAAAAAAACAAAGGCAAAAAAACTAGTTACATTTTTGTCTTGTTTTTCTTCTGATTATAGATTTTATTTATTTGTTAAGATTTCAAGAGTTTCAAGCAAGTTATCAGCGTGAACTTCGATTGTATCTCCCGTTGCCTTAATCTTCACTTCTACAATCCCGTCAGCTGCTTTCTTACCAACAGTGATGCGGATTGGAAGACCAATCAAGTCGCTATCGCTAAATTTTACACCGACACGTTCATTACGGTCATCTGTCAAGACTTCGTAGCCTTTATTGACCAAAGCTTCTTCGATACGATTTGTCAATGCAAGACTTTCTTCATCCTTGACATTAACTGGAATCAAGTGCACATCAAATGGCGCCAATTCTTTAGGGAAATTGATTCCCCAAGCGTAACGGTATTCACCTTTTTGGAGTCTTGTTAACAAAGAGGCGAGCGTGTTGTTCCATGACTGCTGAAAGGAGACGGCTGACACCGATACCATAGCAACCCATGATGATTGGCTACAGCGACCATTTTCATCCAAGACATCTGCCCCCATACTTGCTGAGTAGCGAGTCCCAAGTTTGAAAATGTGACCAATCTCGATACCACGTGCAAAGTTGAGCACACCTTGTCCATCTGGAGAGATTTCACCCTCACGAACTTCACGGATATCGACATACTCAGCAGTGAAATCACGGCCTGGGTTGACACCAGTCAAATGGTAACCATCTTCGTTAGCACCTACAACAGCATTGCGGCTATCTTGTACCTTGCGGTCAGCGATAATCTTAACATTTTCTGGAAGATTTACTGGGCCAAGTGAACCAAAGTCCGCTCCCAACAATTCTTTCACTTCTGCCTCAGTTGCAGGTTCCAAGAAATCTGCTCCAAGATAGTTTTTCAATTTCACTTCGTTGAGTTGGTCATTGCCAACGAGTAGAGCCTCAACTGGCTCCTCATCTGCGATATACACCAAGGTCTTGATTGTTTGTTCTTCAGAGACATTCAAGAAAGCAGCCACTTCATCAATCGATTTGACACCTGGTGTTTCCACGCGAGTCACTTCTTCTTCCGCAACGACACGGTTGCTTGGTTTGTAGGCGTTTGTTGCCATTTCTAAGTTAGCTGCATAGCTAGACTCACTTGAGTAGGCAATGGTGTCTTCACCAGAAACCATCCATTTGAGCAATTCTGCCTTGATTTCTTCTTGCACTTCTACAGGAATTTCATCAAATGAGGCAACTGACTTGTCTAAGACAACCCAGCGGTCGAGGTCTGTACGGGCTGGTGTAATGGCCATAAATTCTTGGCTATCCTTACCACCCATAGCTCCACCGTCACCGATGATGGCTTTGAAGTCCAAACCACTACGAGTAAAGATACGCTCGTAAGCTGCCTTGTACTCATCATAGGTTACATCCAAGCTATCGTAGTTAGCATGGAAGCTATAGCCGTCTTTCATGATGAATTCACGCGTACGAAGAAGTCCATTACGTGGACGTTTTTCATCACGGTATTTAGGCTGGATTTGGTACAAGTTTAGTGGCAATTGCTTGTAAGACTTGACAGAATCACGGATAATCGCTGTAAAGGTTTCTTCGTGAGTTGGGCCCAAGATAAAGTCTGACTTCTCACGATTTTTCAATTTGTACAAGTCTTCACCGTAGGTTTCATAACGGCCAGATTCACGCCAAAGGTCCGCACTGAGAAGGGCTGGAGCCAACATCTCAACTGCACCAATCTTGTCAAATTCTTGACGCATGATATTCTTGGCTTTTTCGATAACACGGTTAGCAAGTGGCAGGTAAGAATAGACACCTGCTGATACTTGACGAACATAACCAGCACGCAACATAAGGGCGTGGCTGATAACTTGAGCATCGCTTGGCATTTCGCGAAGCGTTGGGATTAGCATTTTACTTTGTTTCATATTTTTCCTCTAATTCTTAAAAGAAGGTTCGCATGATGTCGTTCCAAGTCACGGCGATCATCAAGACAACCATAATCACAACTCCAACTAGAGTAACATAGGTTTCAATTTCTTGTTTCAATGGTTTGCGACGAATAGCTTCGATGATGTTGAGCACGATTTTTCCACCGTCTAGTGCCGGGATAGGAATCAAGTTAAAAATCCCGATATTGATGGAAATCATAGCCAAGAAGAACAGGACGTTTTCAAGTCCATTCTTAGCAGCATCGCTACTTGCCTTAAAGATGGCAACAGGACCACCCAGTTTATTCAAATCCGGTTGGAAATCAAGTTTTTCAAGGCATTAAGAATGCGCAAGGCTGAGTCAGCTGCAGATGTGAATCCACCTACAAACATAGACCAGATATCCGATTTAAGTCTCGGTTGAACACCTAGAATATAACTCCCTTGGCTTTCCTCAGGTGTCACACTGACTTGTTTTTCAGTCCCATTTTCTGAAATGGTCACATCCAAAACAGGCGCTGTCTTGTCCTTGGTCTCTGCTTCCACTGCCTGAATCAAATCTTGCCAGTTACTGATTTCGTGTGAACCGACTTTGGTGATTTGGGCCGTATTGTCAACACCGACTTTAGCAATCGCGCTATCAGGGATGATACTAAAGTTATTACTTTGTGTATCACGAACGCCGCCCTGCATGAAAATCAAGATCCAGAAGACGATAACTCCTAGGATAAAGTTATTCATGGGGCCTGCAAAGTTGGTAATCAACTTGCCCCAGACAGTCGCATTCTGATATTGAACATCTAGCGGAGCGATACGAACTTCCGTTCCATCAGCTTCCACGATAGTTGCATCATGGTCTACGGAGAAAGTTTTTTTCCTCTTCTAAGACCAGACCTGTGATAAAGAGTTTATCCTCAAAGTCAAACTGGGTTACTTGCATCGGAAGAGCCGTTTGGTCTACCTTCTTACCAGAAAGATTGATGCGCTTGACCTTACCATCTTCGGCTAAGGTCAAACTAACAGGAGTTCCTGTCTTAATCTCTGTGGTATCCTCCCCCCAACCTGCCATGCGGACATAACCACCAAGCGGTAGGAGACGAATCGTGTAAGCAGTCCCGTCTTTCCCGATATGGGCAAAGATTTTCGGACCCATACCAATGGCAAATTCACGAACCAAAATTCCAGACTTCTTAGCAAAGTAGAAATGTCCGAACTCGTGAACCACCACGATAATTCCAAAAACAAGGATAAAGGTTAATAATCCTAACATTTAATATCTGTTCACCTTTCCTTAAAATAAGCCGAAGAGGTGCATAATAGGGAAAACGGCTAACATAGAGTCAAAACGATCCAACACACCACCATGTCCAGGGATAAATTTCCCCGAATCCTTGACTCCAAAATGGCGTTTCATAGCACTCTCAATCAAGTCACCCAACTGACCTGCAATACTAAAGAAAATAGCAAAGAGCGTCATTTTGTAAATACCATAAGGAAGGGCAACTGTACTATCCACCAACATAAAGACTAGAGTGACAAGCATGGAAGCTAAAATTCCACCAAAGGCTCCCTCGATTGATTTGTTAGGTGAGACTCTCGGAGCCAATCTTCTCTTACCGAAATTCATTCCTACGAGATAAGCACCACTATCTGTTGCCCACACGATACAGAGTGCCAAGAGTGCTTTATCCAAGCCAGCGATTCGAGCATCGACTAAAGCGTTGAATCCAAAACCAACATAGAAGCTCATAGCAATTGGGAAGGCGGCATCCTCAATCGTGTAATTCTTGCTAAAAACAGTGCAACCTAACATGATAAAAATCACAACACCATATGCGACAACATTCCCATCTACAGGTAAAAAGGTCAGATAGTTTTCTAGGGGGATTGTCAGTGCAAAAGTTGCTAACAAGGTCAGCAAGCCCTCAGGTGTCATGGTGTTTAACCCTTTCATCTGAAGCAATTCGTGCACCCCTAGCATGGCTAGAAGTCCCATAGCAATCTGTAACCAAAGCCCACCAATCACCAAGAGTGGGATAAAGATTGCTAATGCCAGAGCGGCAAATATAGTCCTCTTTATTAAGTCCTTTTTCATAATTTTCCTATACTCCTCCAAATCGACGATTGCGGCGGTTAAACTCTGCAATAGCCTCCTTCAAGGCTTCCTCATCAAAGTCAGGCCACAAAACATCTGTGAAATAAAGTTCACTATAAGCTGCTTGCCAAGGCAAGAAATTGCTCAAACGAAGCTCGCCACTAGTTCGGATAATTAAGTCCGGGTCGCGTAACGTTTTCGGCAAATGTCCAGTGAAGAGGTACTCCCCAATCAACTCTTCTGTAATATCGCCTGGATTCACCTTAGCATCCAAAACATCCTGTGCAATCAATTTGACCGCTTGTGTAATCTCAGCTCGTCCACCGTAATTAAGGGCAAAGTTAAGAATCAAACCAGTATTCAACTTGGTCAACTCTTCTGCCTTTTTCAAAGCTTCAAAAGTCTGTTTAGGTAAACGATCAGTTTCCCCAATCATTTGAATCTTCATGTTCTTTTGGTGCAACTCAGGAACATACTTATCGTAAAATTCAACCGGAAGGTTCATGATAAACTTAACTTCCTGGTCTGGACGAGTCCAGTTTTCAGTTGAAAAGGCATAAACTGTCATAGCCTTGACACCCATATCACTAGCAGCAATGGCTACTGTTCTCAGAGCATCCATCCCAGCCTTATGCCCAAATACACGTGGTTGCATCCGTTTTTTAGCCCAACGACCATTGCCATCCATGATAACTCCGATATGTGCTGGCACCACTGCTGGTGTTTCTGTTACTTTATCTTTTTTTAAAAATCCAAACATGATTGTATTCCTATTCAAAAATCTATCGTTTCATTATACCATATTTTTCGCTTTTCTTCTATCATATTCTCTTATTCTAAGACGGAATTCCCTATAGGACTCCTATCTTTCTAAACTAGAAGCCTTGCATTTCCCAAAGAAAGTTGATACAATAAAACATAAAGATTTATCCTTGTTCAATCACAGGGGTTTTTTATTGAAAGGATCTTATCATGTCAAAAAAACTACAACGTAAAAAACAATTAAGAAACAGCCTTCGTCGCTCAGGTGCACTTTCAAATGCTGTAAACAAGGTTGTTGAAGAAACAAAAAAAGTTGTGAAGCATGCTGAAAAAGCAGCAAGTGAGGCAGGAAAAGCAGTCTCTAAGCAAGTAGAAAAAGCTGTAGAAGCAACTAAAGAGCAAGCCCAAAGGTTACAACTTCTGTTGAAGATTTCGCAGCTGACCTAGGCGGACTTCCACTTGACCGTGCTAAAACTTTCTACGATGAAGGGATCAAGTCTGCTGCTGACTTCAAAAACTGGACAGAAAAAGAACTCCTTACCTTGAAAGGAATCGGTCCAGCTACGATCAAGAAATTAAAAGAAAACGGCATCAAGTTCAAGTAATCTTTCTTGTCCCTTGCATTTCCGTCAAAAACTTGTTAAAATAAAGCCATTAGAGGTGTTTTGAGTCCCACATTTTACAGAAAGTGGCGGAGCTGAGAAGTCCACAAATGTGTCAAAACTGGTTGCTAGTGAGTTGAAATTAAAAATTGAAATATAAATCTTTTTGTTTCCTTTTAGGACTAGGCAGTGATTTGCAGGCTTTACTCAAGTACGCCAAGACGAGCTAACGACGTCATAAAAGTGAAACAAGAAGATTAAAGATGCGGGCATATGCCCGAAATTGGGTGGTACCGCGGATAAACACATTCGTCCCTGTCAGATTGATGGCAGGGGCGATTTTTTTTGTTGCAGCCTAGCAAAAGGAAGTTGTCATGAAACAATCTTTTAAAACCAGCAAACTCTACTTTGGTTTCCCTATCTTCATTTTGGGGTATCAGGACCAGAACTTTGGGCACAATATTACGACTTGCAGTTCCTCCTATAGTCTAGGCGATTGGCTAGTCATCGGTGTTGGTGCTGAGGAAAATGCGGCAGACCAGATTAAGCATTATCAACAGTTCACCGTGAACATCCCTGACGAAAACCTCATGCTTGAGATGGAGCAGGCTGGCTTTATCAGTCATCGGGAGAAATTGAAACACCTGGGGCTTGACTATGAGATTTCTGAACGAACTCAGGCACCGATTTTGGAGACTTGTCCAGTCGTTTTGGATTGCCAGGTTGATCGGATTATCGAAGAAGATGGCATCTGCCATATCTTTGCCAAGATTCTCGAGCGACTGGCTGATCCAGAGCTCTTAGATGACAAGGGGCATTTTAAAAATGACCGTTTTGCGCCGACTTACTTTATGGGAGATGGCCATCAGCGCGTTTATCGTTATCTAGACGACCGAGTCGATCCCATGGGAAGCTTTATCAAGAAAGCGAGGCAGAAGAATGACAAGAGCAACATTACCTGAACGAATCGAAACCGAGCGACTGGTCTTGCGAGTCCGTACAGTTGCGGATGCTGAGGACATCTTTGACTATGCCAGTCGTCCAGAAGTCGCCTACCCAGCTGGCTTTCCACCTGTCAAGACCTTGGAAGATGAGATTTATTATCTGGAGCATATCCTTCCCGAGCGCAATCAAAAGGACAATCTCCCAGCAGGCTACGGCATTGTGGTTAAAGGAACTGATACCATCATCGGCTCTGTTGACTTCAACCATCGCCACGAAGACGATGTGCTGGAGATTGGCTATACCTTGCACCCAGACTATTGGGGCCGAGGTTATGTTCCTGAAGCAGCGCGGGCCTTGATTGACCTAGCTTTTAAAGAACTTGCTCTTCACAAGATAGAATTGTCTTGCTTTGGCTACAATATCCAAAGTCAACGAGTCGCTGAGAAACTTGGTTTTACCCTCGAAGCTCGCATAAGAGACCGCAAAGATGTTCAAGGCAACCGCTGTGATGATTTGAGATATGGCTTGCTGAAGAGTGAGTGGGAAGTTTTTTAAATGAGTAAGATATATCTTGTTTCTATAAGCCTTAAGAGGAGAAATGATGAGAAGTAGTCAGATTCAAATATTAGACGCTTGGATTACAGTGGAACAATTGTCAGAAGGGGATATTGAAAAAAGTGATTCTAAGTATAAGATTTTTTTCAAGGAATGACTATCAATCGATATTAAAAGAGTTTTTAAATCGTCAAAAAAATTAAAATCTAATTCTGGGGTTGTTGTTTATTGTGGAATTTTTCCCTTTTCAAAAAAATAATTAAATTGTTAAGAGGAAAATACAATTTAAAGGCGACTGAGGAAGAATTGGGAAGATCTTCTTATAAATTTACTTTTTGCTCTTTATTTTTGATAATGATTTGAATTTCTTACCAGATAAATTGTTTTTTTAACCATGGGTGGCCAAATTTGTAAAGATGAAGGGTTACCGAATGATTTCTGGAAGACAGAAAATGAACTTCGAGAACAGTTGGGGCAGGCATTTCTTGATGGAGAGTTCAACGCAGTTTTAAGTGAACTTCTGAATAAGTATAAAAATTTCACCAAGTGATTGTAGATATCTTTTTGTTAAAAAATTTTTGATGACGAAATAAACTTACATTCATTCTTTTCTAAAGGATTTGAAATTAGCAAAAATTAATTAATAATGAAAATCTTAATCGGTACTTATCAGGATCTGCCTCTGAAAGGATCAATTTGGATAGTAATAAAGAATCTTCCAATTTTAATCCAAATGATTTAGAAACTATTCTTGAGCCGAAAAATTATCCATTAGGAAGATTTCCTAGTAACCCTAAATTTGCTCTTTCCATGATGCAACAAGTAGCTGTAAATCTAGCTTCAAATGCAGGCGAGGATATGAGAAGTGTCAATGGTCCTCCAGGGACTGGTAAAACGACACTTTTAAAAGATATTTTTGCAGACTTGGTAACGGAACAGGCGAGAATTATTAGTGAACTACCGACTCCTAAACTAAAAGGGAATCTAGTTTATCATGACAATCCTTATCTTATTGCGAAATTGCCAAAGGAGATTGCAGATAAAGGAATTGTTGTTGCGAGTTCTAATAATGGTGCTGTTAAAAATATTGTTAATGAATTACCCCAAAGAAAAGAAATCTATCAGAATTCAAATTGGTTAGATGAGTTGGAGAAAATTAATTATTTTGCTGAAATCAGTAATGATTTACTACTAGCAGATGAGGATGTTTCTAACAATACAAAATATTGGGGATTATTTTTCGATAGAAGGTGGAAAAAACAGAATAGAGACCGCCTACAAAAAAAGTTGTAGAAAGCAATAGAACAAGAGTTGAATTCAGATAAATTTCAATCGAATCCCTCATTATATGAAGAGTTCAAAAATTCAATATCAGAAGTTAAATGATAAAAGAAAAAAAGATGCAAGAAATAGCGGATAAGATTCGATTGCATGGTGAACTGAAAAAATGTGTACCAGCAACTTGAATTTGAATTTCAGCAGGATAATGCTAAGAGATGTATAGAACTATCTAAAAATACGGGATAAACAGACTCAATTAGAAAAATAGTAAAAAGGAAAAAAAGAGACGGAGTTGTCTGAGCATGAGCATATTATTTCTATATTAAATGTTAACAAACAGATAGCAGCGCAAGATGTTGAGTTGATAAAATTACAAACTCCACGCTTTCTATGGTTAAAGAGACTTTTTACACCATCGAAATTAGATACTTATTTTATGAGCTTGAATCAAGCGAATGAAAATCTAAAAGCGGAAATGAAGAAGGTACATGATGAAAGTCGATATTGCCACGTTTTTGCAAAAAGAGATTAAAAAGTATGAAAATGAATTAGCTCAACTGAGTCATAGACAACAGTTGTATAATGAATGGAAATCTAAACAAGAAGATAAATTAGTTCGTCATCAGGAAATAATTTTAATATTACAATCTGAACTTGCTGCCTCTCCTGTAAAAAAATTGGATTTTTTTCTGCCCCGTATGAAGATCTCCAAGTATCAAATTTTTGGTTTGATGATGACTATCGAGAAGAGCAAAGTCGTTTGTTTATAAAAGCACTGGCTGTTAGGAAGCAATTTCTATATGACAATAAAAAGCATTTTGAAAAAGCATTATGGATTTGGAATAACCCCCAACGCTATTCAATGAGAGACAATGCTAGTGATTTATATAAAGCTGCGTGGGATTGGGTTAATTTCACTATTCCAGTTATTAGTACAACTTTTGCAAGTTTCAATTCCATGTTCTGGTGTTTACCTGAAAATAGTATCGGTAATGTATTTATTGATGAAGCAGGTCAGGCATTGCCTCAAGCTAGTGTGGGAGCGATTTTTAGAAGTAAACGTGTTTTGGCTGTGGGAGACCCTGCTCAAATACAACCAGTACAGACTATAGATAAAAATATTTTAGGATTCTTAGCACAGCACCATAAGATAGTATCTAAATATCTTCTATCATCAACGCAGGAATTGATAGATTCTGCTAGTAGATATGGCTTTAAAAAACAAGATGGAACATGGATAGGACTTCCTCTTTGGGTTCATCGACGTTCTAGTGATCCTATGTTTAGTATTTCTAATAAAAATTTCTTACGACAACTTAATGGTTCAAGGAAAGAAAAGAAGCTCGAGGCGTAGGCGCATGGTTTGATGTTATCGGGGTTGCTAAGGATAAATTTGTTTCTGAGCAAGCTGATTATTTGAAGGAAGAATTGAAGAAACGACATGAGAAATTTAATGATATTTATGTAATAACCCCTTTTAAAAATGTATCAAATCAACTAGCAAAAGAACTGGATGAAATTGGTTTTACAAAGAGAGAAAATGGAAAACCTGTAAATGTAGGGACTGTACACACTTTCCAAGGAAAAGAAAATAAGATTGTGTATTTTTGTTCTTGGAGCAGATAATATGAGTGAGGGAGCTGCTCGCTGGGCGGTCTCTGAACCAAATATCTTAAACGTTGCAGTGACTAGAGCTAAGGAAGAGTTTTATATTATTGGGAATAAGTCCCTCTACAAAGCTATACATAGTCCTATTATAAGAGATACTATTAATATTTTAGATGCTTATCAAAGTAGCTTAGAAAATAACTAGAAAGGACACACACATGTCTAAAGAACTTTCACCTAAATACAATCCAGCCGAGGTTGAGGCTGGTCGTTACCAAAAATGGCTTGATGAAGATGTTTTCAAGCCTTCAGGCGATAAAAAGGCTAAGCCTTACTCTATCGTGATTCCACCACCAAACGTAACTGGTAAACTTCACCTTGGTCACGCTTGGGATACAACTTTGCAAGATATCATCATCCGTCAAAAACGCATGCAAGGTTTTGACACCCTTTGGCTTCCAGGGATGGACCACGCTGGGATTGCGACTCAGGCTAAGGTTGAGGAGCGCTTGCGTGGTGAGGGCATCAGCCGTTATGACCTCGGTCGTGAAAAATTCCTCGAGAAAGTCTGGGAATGGAAAGACGAATATGCCACTACTATCAAGGAACAATGGGGCAAGATGGGTCTCTCTGTAGACTACTCTCGCGAACGTTTCACTCTTGACGAAGGTTTGTCAAAAGCCGTTCGCAAGGTCTTTGTGGACCTTTACAAGAAAGGCTGGATCTACCGTGGTGAGTTTATCATCAACTGGGATCCAGCAGCTCGCACAGCCCTTTCTGATATCGAGGTGATTCACAAGGACGTCGAAGGTGCCTTCTACCACATGAACTACATGCTGGAAGATGGTTCACGCGCCCTTGAAGTTGCGACCACTCGCCCTGAGACTATGTTTGGGGACGTTGCCGTTGCGGTCAATCCAGAAGACCCACGCTACAAGGATTTGATCGGTAAAAAAACGTCGTCCTTCCTATCGCTAATAAATTGATTCCCAATCGTTGGAGACGAACACGCAGATCCTGAGTTTGGTACTGGTGTCGTGAAAATCACACCTGCCCATGATCCAAACGACTTCTTAGTTGGTCAACGCCATAACTTGCCACAAGTTAACGTCATGAACGATGACGGAACCATGAATGACTTGGCCTTCGAATTTGCAGGTATGGATCGCTTTGAAGCTCGTAAGGCAGTCGTTGCTAAGTTAGAAGAAATCGGTGCTCTCGTTAAAATCGAAAAACGTGTCCATAGCGTTGGTCACTCAGAGCGTACAGGTGTTGTGGTTGAGCCACGCTTGTCTACGCAATGGTTCGTGAAGATGGACCAATTGGCTAAAAATGCTATTGCCAACCAAGACACAGAGGACAAGGTAGAATTCTACCCACCTCGTTTCAACGATACCTTCCTCCAATGGATGGAAAATGTCCATGACTGGGTAATCTCTCGTCAGCTCTGGTGGGGTCACCAAATCCCTGCTTGGTACAATGCTGAGGGGGAAATGTACGTTGGCGAAGAAGCTCCAGAAGGTGACGGATGGACTCAGGACGAAGACGTCTTGGATACTTGGTTCAGTTCTGCCCTCTGGCCATTCTCAACTATGGGCTGGCCTGATGTCGACTCAGAAGACTTCAAACGTTACTTCCCAACTTCAACCTTGGTAACAGGTTACGACATCATCTTCTTCTGGGTGTCTCGTATGATCTTCCAATCATTGGAATTCACTGGCCGTCAACCATTCCAAAACGTGCTTATCCACGGTCTCATTCGTGATGAGCAAGGACGCAAGATGTCTAAGTCACTCGGTAACGGGATTGACCCGATGGATGTTATCGAGAAATACGGTGCTGATGCCCTTCGCTGGTTCCTTTCAAACGGTTCTGCACCTGGTCAAGACGTGCGCTTCTCTTACGAGAAAATGGATGCTTCATGGAACTTCATTAATAAGATCTGGAACATCTCTCGCTACATCCTCATGAACAATGAAGGCTTGACCCTTGAGCAAGCAACTGCCAATGTGGAAAAAGTTGTTAACAAGGAAGCTGGAAATGTCACAGACCGCTGGATTCTCCACAACCTCAATGAAACGATCGGCAAAGTCACTGAAAACTTTGACAAGTTTGAATTTGGTGTGGCTGGACACATCCTCTACAACTTCATCTGGGACGAGTTTGCGGACTGGTACGTTGAGTTGACCAAGGAAGTCCTTTATAGTGATAATGAAGAAGAGAAAGTCATCACACGTTCTGTTCTCCTTTATACTTTGGACAAGATCCTTCGTCTCCTTCACCCAATCATGCCATTTGTGACAGAGGAAATCTTTGGACAAATTTCAGAAGGCTCTATCGTTACAGCAGAATACCCAACTGTCAACCCAGCCTTTGAAGACCTTGCGGCTCACACTGGTGTGGAAAGCCTCAAAGACTTGATCCGTGCTGTTCGTAATGCGCGTGCGGAAGTAAACGTTGCACCAAGCAAGCCAATCACCATCCTTGTGAAGACAAGCGATAGCGACTTGGAAGCCTTCTTTAACAGCAATGTCAACTACATCAAACGCTTCACAAATCCAGAACACTTGGAAATCGCATCAAACATCCCTGCACCTGAACTCGCTATGTCAAGCGTCATCACAGGAGCAGAAATCTACTTGCCACTGGCTGACCTCCTCAATGTCGAAGAAGAACTGGCTCGTCTCGACAAGGAACTGGCTAAATGGCAAAAAGAACTGGATATGGTCGGCAAGAAGCTCTCTAACGAACGCTTCGTAGCCAATGCTAAACCAGAAGTCGTCCAAAAAGAACGCGACAAACAAGCCGACTATCAAGCGAAATACGACGCGACCGTCGCACGTATTGATGAGATGAAGAAGTTGGTGAAATAAACATTAAAAAATCTCTTAGATTTATTTCTAAGAGATTTTTTTTTACTTCTCCCCCTCACAACCAGCCTTCTTCTTCGGCAGTTTTGGCTGCTTCGGTTCGGTTGCTGGCGCCTAGTTTGGAGAGGATATTGGTCATGTAATTACGGACTGTACCGTTTGAGAGGTAGAGCTGGTCCGCAATTTCTTGGTTGGATAGGCCTTGGGCAACTCCATGCAAAACAGCGACTTCTTGCTCAGTCAAGGGATTGGGATGGGTCATCATGACTTCCATCAGCTCTGGAGAATATTCCTTGCGTCCCTCTAACACCGTATGCAGGGTTTGCATGAGCTCGGCGATGCTCCGCTCTTTCAAGACATAGGCGTCGACTCCTGCTTTGACAGCTCGTTCAAAATAGCCTGGGCGTTTAAAGGTCGTAACGATAACCACCTTGGTTTCAGGCACTTCTTGTTTGATCCACTCGAGCGCTTCTAGTCCTGTCTTGACTGGCATTTCGACGTCAAGGATGGCAATATCTACTGCTTCTTTCTCCAAAACCTCGATAGCCTCGGCTCCATTTTTCGCCTGCAAGACAGTCTCCACATCTGGCTGAAAGCTTAAGAGCTGGCACATGGCATCTCTAAGCATACTTTGATCTTCTGCGACTAATACTTTCATCTACTTTCTCTCCTTATAAGGCAGATGCACGCGCACCTCTGTGGGATCTTTCAAACTGACCAGCTCTACTTGACCTGAGAAGGCTGCTGCACGGTCACGGACTGTATGAAGTTCATTTCCTTTTACAGTTGCAAAGCCTTTCCCGTCATCTCTAACTGTCAGGACTAATTCCTGGTCTGTGCGTTCCAGTTTTAGATAGGCTTTTTCAGCGCTGGCATGCTTGATGATATTGGTCGCCAGTTCTAACAAAATCATAGCAGCTGTCGACTCTATATCCTGGGTCAAGCTAGCCTTGTCCAATTGATTATCAACCTCAACCTCAATCCCAGCAATCTCTAGCATCTTTTTGACAGTCTCAAGCTCTGAAGCTAGGGTCCGTGATTTCAGATTTTCCACGATGGTTCGCACTTCATTCATGGAATCCTTGCTGATCTGGTGAATTTCTTTTAATTCCTTTTCCACCTGTGGATAAGCCTCCATCTGAAAACAACTGCAAGGCTAAATCTGTCTTGACACTCAGCATAGCAAAAGGTATGTCCCAGACTATCATGCAAATCCTGACCGATACGACTACGTTCATTTTCAGCAAGCAATAGATTTATCTGGGCATTTTGCTTGGCCTGAGCTTCTTTCAAATCCTCCACAATACGAATCCGAACCAAGCCCAAAGTCATCAAATCGACAAAAGCAAGAATTACAAGTAGATAGAATAGAAACTCAACTTCCTGAAAAATCAAAAGTTGGCCCACAACAAGGACTTGAGCAAGGAGAAAAGTCCAGACATGTAAAGAACTTTAAACCACCTACGCTGAAAATGATAACTTAAGAGATTGGATAGGAAAAAGAAAAACCAGATATAATTAACAGTAACAAAGGCAGTATTCCCAACTACATAAGTCAGCATGATCCCCCAAAAAAGCCAAGATAGGCGCTGGCTCTTAGTTGTTAAAATACCCAAATACGCCACTACAAATAGAATATCAATCAATAAATGCCAGACAGAAAGCCACCCAGTCACTACAGGTAGGATGGGGAAAATCATAAAAATTAAACTGACCCAAAACATATAGTGTATGCTTTTTAGTCTTTCAAGCATTAAGCATTCTCCTTATGACCTTGAAGGTAAATAGTCAAACCAAATAAAACTGCTGAAAAAACAAGTAGATAAATTGTGGCTGATAAATTGATGCCATCCTCATTTAAGAAGGTCTTGATCAATTCCATCAACTGATAGCTTGGTAGACGCTTCCCGATTGCTTGCATCCAGTCTGGAAATAAAGAGACAGGCATCCAGAGTCCGCCTAACACAGCCAAACCAAAGTAAAGAAGATTGCCCACGACTGACATCAGCTGACTAGAAGGCAAGAGAGTCAAGGTCAAGCCAAGAGCTACAAAGGCAACACTTCCTACTATCAGCAAGAGCGCAGCCCCAATCCAGTTTCCAAGAGACATATCCACACCTCTTACAAAATGCCCAACTGAGAAAACAACCAGAATTGAGACCAAATAATCAACCATCATACTTGTTATCTTTGATAGATAATATTCTACCATATTTACAGGGCTATGACGTAATATTTTCTGCCAGTTGTTGATCTTGTCGGTATGTAAAACAACTGGAAATGAAAAGATAGCTGTCGACATCATGGAAAAAGCTGTCATGGAGATGAGGTAGTCGCGCATAAAATTTGCTGGCCCATCTGGTGTGTCCTGGTACATGCCTGAAAAGAATAAATAGAAGGCTGTCGGCATCCCTACGGATAATAGATAATAGACTAATTGACGTTTGGTCAATAGAAATTCTATCTTGTTTAGTGCGATCCATCGTTTCATCTTAGTCATCTCCTTTTTGTGTTTCTTCAAAGATTGTATCCAGCAAGCTACGGTTATTGACTTCAATTTCTTGTATCCTACAGCCTGCTTGGACTAACAGTTCCCAGAAAGCATCTGCTTCGCGTGTAACTACTTGCAGGGCATCTTGTTTTTGTGACCAGTTTTCAACCAAGTTAGACTGTTCGACGACTTCCTTGTAAGCTAGAGGTAGGATGAAGTGCTTTTCAATCTCCTCACTGCGCATGGCTAGAGGTGTCGTATCGCGAATCAACTCTCCCTTATTTAAGACCAAAATCCGGTCCGCTGTATGCTCTACTTCCTCAATATAATGAGACGAATAGAGAATGGTGACTCCCTGCGCTTTTAAGTCTTGGACAATTTCCCAAAAACGTTGACGGGTTGAGGTATCCATGGCAGCAGTTGGCTCATCTAAAAAGACTAGCTTTGGTCGGCCAATCAAGGTCAAGACAAAATGAGAAGAGACGCTTTTGCCCACCTGACAATTTTTCTGCCAATTGTTCTTTTTGTTGCTTGTCAAACTGCAATAGTTGATCGATCTCCTGGTTGTTCAAGGGATTTGGGTAAATGCTTTGAAAGAAAGCAATCAACTCTTTGACCTTTAATTTCTGAACGATGACATTTTCTTGAGGGAGGTAGCCTCTAATATAGTCTAACTGAGAACTCGTCACTGGCAAGCCTTGGATGGATACTTGACCGCTGGTGACCAGTTTATCTCCAAGCAAACAGTCCAAGAGTGTGGTCTTCCCAGCACCATTGGGCCCAATCAAGGCGACGCATTCACCTTCAGCTACCTCAAAGGAAATATCCTTCAAAATAGCCTTGCCCTTGATGTTTTTATTTAGGCTTTCTACCTTAATCATGTCCATGATATTCTCCTTTCAGCCACTCCTTTCCCATCGGAAAGGCGATAAAAATCATAAATCCTAATCCCCAGGCACCACGGATGAATTGATGAAGGAAGGCTTGATCAAACCAACCTGTAAACATTTCGACCAACCATACCACTAGTGATAGTCCAATAAAAAGATAGAGAATCGCTTTTTTCATTTTTCAAACTCCTTTTTCACATCTGAGACTAATTTCAAACCTTCTCGGATCAACCAAGACATGATTCCAAAACTTGCAAACAACTCCCAAGGAAAATGATAGAAACCCTCATCCAATCCTGAGAACATGAGATAAGTCATGACTCCTGCTGCTACTAAACTCATTGCGATAATTACTTTATGTTTCATTTTTTTCTTCCTCCATTTGATACATCTAGTATAATTCTTTGAAGGTAGAATCACTAGAAGCTTCTGTCATGAGGAAATATGACAAATGTCACAAAAAGTCTAATCGCTATGAAAATAGAATTCTCTGAAAATCAAAAAGAGGTCGGGAAAATCCCGACCTCTTTTTTTATTCTTCTTTAAATCCGTGTAATTTTAATGCAGCGATTAGTGTATTAGGCTTTTTAAAGTCTTCTATACTATCCGCAAGTGGTTTAAAGAAATATGTATTTTTTACTTTATTCAAATCTGCTTTTTCAAGATCGAGTTCCATAACGACTCTCATCTTTTTGTCCTCGGTGATAAAATATTCTACATTAACACCTGGCTCGTCCTTGATTTCAGCATACTCTGGACTATCTTCCATAGCTTCACGGAAAGATTGCTTGGAATTCTTCTGGAGTAACTCCAGCAGGAATCTCCTCATTTCATTTTCCGAGCATATCCATCTTGAACTGTTTAACAACATCCGTATAAACAAAGGTCATGGTGACATCAAAATTCATCCCATTTTCCCTTTAAGAACTTTTTTGTTTTTTTCTTCTTTTTGCTTGATTTGGTTGTCGTTTGACTTGTAGACGGATCACTCGCTTTACTCTTGTCACTTTGAGCGGTGAGGTAACAACTTTACTACAACCTGCAAGTAGAGTTACCGAAATAAGTGTTAATCCTAAAATCTTCTTCAATTTGAATCTCCTATTCCACACTGAAGAGATATGGATACACTGGTTGTTGACCTTGGTGGATTTCTACTTCGACATCTTCGAATTCTTCTGCGATTTCTTGAGCAATTTGGTTAGCCAATTCTTCGCTTCCGTCTTCTCCAACATAGAAGGTTACGATTTCACTGTCTTCATCCAACATGTGTTTCAAGGTTTCAGTCAAGGTTTGGTGCATATCAGGATTTGATACGAGAATCTTACCATCCACCATACCAAGATTGTCATTTTCATGAATTTCTAGACCATCGATAGTCGTGTCACGAACGGCTGTTGTTACACTACCACTGACAACGTCCCCAAGGGCTGCAGTCATGCGTTCTTGGTTTTCTTCGATAGACTTGCTTGGGTCAAAGGCTAGAAGGCTAGTCAATCCTTGAGGAATTGTACGAGCTTCTACTACAACAGCTGGTTGTTCCAATACTTCAGCTGCAGATTGAGCTGCCATGAAGATGTTTTTGTTGTTTGGCAAGAAGATGATGTTACGAGCATTAACTTTCTCAACAGCCTTGACAAAGTCTTCTGTCGAAGGGTTCATGGTTTGTCCACCCTCGATGACATAGTCCACACCTTGAGCACGGAAGATGTCTGCCAATCCTTGTCCAGCTACTACTGCGATAAGAGCATATTCTTTTTCTTCAGCTGGCTTGCTGACTTGAGCTTCTTTTTCTACTTGCGCTTCGTGTTGGTTACGCATGTTATCGACTTTAACCTTGACCAAGCTACCATATTTGAGACCTTCTTGCATAACAAGTCCTGGATCTTCTGTATGGACGTGAACTTTAACGATTTCGTCGTCATTGACAACAAGTAGAGAATCCCCAAGGTCGTTCAAGTAGTTACGGAATTCTTCGTAGTCAAACTCTTTAGCATAAGTTGGACCTTGTTTGAGGGCAACCATGATTTCAGTACAGTAACCAAAGGTAATATCTTCAGTTGCTACATGTCCAGCTACAGATTTGTGGTGTTCTGCATTGATCATCTCACCCATATTAGCTGGAGTAGCAACAAAGTCTTCAGACGCACTGTATTCACCAGTAAGAGCTGAAAGGAAGCCCTTCATAGATGAAGACCAAACCTTGACCACCTGAGTCCACAACTCCAACTTCCTTCAATACTGGAAGCATTTCTGGAGTTTTAGCAAGGGCTGCTTTAGCTCCTTCCAAGGCTGCACGCATAACTTCAACTGCGTCATCTGTCTGTTCTGCTTTTTTCTTAGCACCGATGGCAGCACCACGTGATACGGTCAAGATTGTCCCTTCAACTGGCTTCATAACAGCCTTGTAGGCAACCTCAACACCTGATTGGAAGGCAAGAGCTAGGTCTTTTCCTGTTAACTCTTCTTTTGTCTTGATGGCTTGTGAAAATCCACGGAAAAGCTGAGAAGTGATAACTCCTGAGTTTCCACGCGCACCCATCAAAAAGACCTTTTAGCTAAGATACTTGCAGCCTCACCAACAGTTGAAGCTGGTTTGTCTGCTACTTCTTTAGCACCATTTTCGATCGTCATTCCCATGTTTGTTCCTGTATCTCCGTCTGGAACTGGGAAGACGTTCAATGAATTGACATATTCGGCTTGCTTGTTCAAACGAGTTGAAGCAGCCTGTACCATTTCTTGAAATAAGCTTGTAGTAATATTTGACACGATTATTCTCCTACAACTTTGATATTTTGAATGTAGACATTCACAGTTTGAGCAGTGATTCCAAGTTGGTTCTCTAAGCTAAAGCGAACACGTTCTTGGATGTTTTTTGAAACTTCACTGATTTTTGTACCGTAGCTCAATACAGTATATACATCAACTGCAATACTACCGTCTTCAGCTGCTTTAACGACTACACCTTTTGAATAATTTTCCTTACCAAGAAGGGCTTGGAAATTATCTTTGAGGGCATTTTTACTAGCCATACCGACTACACCAAAAATTTCAGTTGCTGCACCACCTACGACAGTAGCGATCACATCATCTGTCAGTTCGACTTGACCATCTTTTGTATTAATTTTTACAGTCATTTTTTTTACCTCAAATAGTTGATACTCTATTTTATCATATTTCAGCCCAACTGTAAAAGCAGAATGATGTATCATCGGATATTTGCTTGATTTTTCAAATGATTTCAGCTGTCGAGCAAAACAAAAAAGACCCTGTAGGTCTTTTCATGTTTATTAAACGCGTTCTACTTTTCCTGATTTCAAAGCACGAGCTGAAGCCCAAACTTTTTTAGGTTTACCATCGATAAGAACAGTAACTTTTTGAAGGTTTGGTTTTACGGCACGTTTAGTTTGGTTCATCGCGTGTGAACGGTTGTTTCCTGATACAGTCTTACGACCTGTAAAGTAACATACTTTAGCCATTGTGTTTTCCTCCTATTAGATCTAATATAGCGGATGTGCTAGCACCACATACCGTACTATGTTATCACACTTTCTTATTTTTTTGGCAAGGGAATTGGAAGACTTTTTATTTGACGTAGACAACTTCTAATTTACCAAAAAGCTACCTCTCCACGGATAATCAAGGTTTTGCTGGTTGGGGCTACAGGAGCATCTGCCTTGGCCGCACCACAAAAAGTTTCCACCTTCAGGTCCACTCTCCAGTGTTGGGGCACATAGATAACTGCATTCCCAAATCCGACTTCTATCTTCAAGGTTGCGCTATCTCCCTAACATCTCTGCATTATCATAATAGATCTTGGCATTTCCCAAATCCGACTTCAAACTCGTCTTCTACCAATTCTTGGTCCTGCTTTGTAAAATGTACCCAGCTACCAAAAGCGACTTCCTTTGTCTGTCAGAATGGTCTTTTTCACCGTCATACCACCATTTTTTTTCTCATTCCAAGTTTCTGTTAGAATGAGTCAGCATGCTAACTCCGAGAACGATTAGAACACTCTGCCCAGAACAGTGATTGATTGGGAATCGGTAAAATGTCATAAAAATGATTCGCAATCATGAGGGCCACTAGGGCTGTAACGGAGGCTGAAGTGAAATGACGACGAAGGATTGCCTCAACTGATTGATAGGCAAAAAATCCAATACCGATCAAGGGCCAAATCTGCCCTCCAAATGAAGGGATTCCAAAATTCCCCTGTAACAATACTAAAGCTGCCAATACTAGCAACACAATACCAAATGCTTTCTTTTTCATGTTCTTACCTCATGTTTCTTAGATTTTCTTTTAGGAGGGATTGGTAGTGCCGTGACACGTGAACCTCCTTGTGGGTTTGATAAAAGGAAATAGTGCCTGTCCCTGAGAAGGACTTGTCCACCGAGTAGACCTGACGGATATTGGCAATGGTCGACTTGGATACTCGACTGAAATAACGGGGCAGGATAGACTCTAGTTCATAGAGCTTGAGTCTCACCTCGTAGGCTTCTTTCTGGGTGTGGGCGTAAATCTTGCTACCTTCCGTCTCAAAGAAGAGGATTTCTGCCAAGTCTAAGTAATACTCACCCGTCCCCTTATAAAAGATCAACCTAGGAGCCTTGGTTTCTTGCAAGAGTCGTTGCAAGTCAGCTATCTCATCTGTAAGGGCTGCAGCCTTGATGACAATCTCTGTCTCAGTTAATTCACTATCAATCTCGATTCGTAACTTCATCCTATCTCCTTTCTGCATCTACTATACCAAAGGCCAGAAGACTTTACAAGGGCAAAAAAGCAAGTGGTCACTTTTGACCCGTAAGTGGTTACGAGGCCAAGCCCACTTGCTTTGCTTTTTAGAAAATAAAGAAAAGAATTCCCAAGAGGAGACCACAGGCGTAGCCAACTAAAACATCCTTGGGATAATGTACTCCCCCCAAAACCCGTACAAGACCTAAAAGAGCTGATAAGACCAATAAAATCATCCCCATAGGTAGACTAGCATGCATGCAAGCCATGGAAATGATGGTTGCTGAAAAGACATGGCGACTAGGCATTGAATTCCCAGAACTGTCCTTATCCAGTAGCGGGACAATTCCCCAAGTTTCATAGGGACGCGGTTGATTGATCCACTTACGAACTAGCGTCAATAGGAGAAAGCCTAAAGCTGGAACTAAAATATAAGCAGAAAGTTCTTTCCCAACCCCTTTACTTACAAAGTTTGTTCCCAACAAGGTCAAGTAAGCTAAGGGCATCAGAACTGTCATCATGCGATTAAAGACTCGCATCAATTGCAATAATTGTGGGTGTCGAAGAAGACTTGATTTCCTCTTCTCGTACCACTCTTGATAGTTTCATCTGTTTTCTCGTTGTTTCTAGATTTTACACAAGAAGCCTGACAGAACGAGTCCGCTAGCATCTCCTACTCTAGTATAGTGCAGAAAAAGAAGGCCGTCAAGCCTTCTTTTGATTTATTCTTCTGCTTGGTCTTCTGTAAATTGACTATTGTAGAGGTCTGCATAGAAACCACCCTGAGCCATAAGTTCTTCATGATTGCCTTGCTCGATGATATTTCCTTCTTTCATGACCAGAATCAAGTCAGCATTGCGGATCGTTGACAATGACTGCCACCACTACTGCCCAAATCCAGTATTCTGACTTGCCAAGGATTTTACCAATGGCCCAAATAGCCATGATAGGACCACGAGTGACCACTTGGAGTCCCATGGTAAAGAGCATCTGAACCTGCGTGATATCATTAGTCGTCCGAGTCAATAGACTGGGGATTGAAAAACGTTTAAAGACCAACATCGGTTTATCCATTCTTTCTCCCTTCTAAGTAAAAATAGTTCTCATAAGAACATTTAAGTTTCAATGAGAACTATCTAAGCAGAAATTGACATCAGCTCTTATTTTATCTATAATAAACACTATCTCACACCTATAAGAATACACCCTGATTAGAAATGAGAAACTCACAAATGAAACATAAAGAAGAGAAAATTTTAGGAATCTTTGCCATCATCTTTGGAACCCTGGCCCTTCTTTGTTCCTGGCTACCAATCATTAGCATTCTAGCCTTTTTCTTTGCCATTATTGCTATCGCCCTAGGAGTTTTTGGTATCGGCCTTAATCTCAAAAATCGTAAAATATTGGCTATTATCGGAACAAGCCTAGGTATTCTATCCATTTTTCTTGTCTTAATGACGCAAGTATTACCTTCTGGTGTCTTTACTGACTTGGCTAAAAACTTTCGACACCCATACAGAAGTCTGACCTCTTTAACGGAAGATGAGAAATTTGGAAAATCACCAGATTATAGACCAGATGAAGAGGATATCGAAGATACTGATACCTTCTCTTGGACCCAGGAACAGTTTGATGCTTTGATAGAGGGAGACACTGCAAACAGAGGAAAAGGCGGCTCCAACTACAAAGATATCATCAGCAAGCATGGACTACCAGATTCTGAAATTGAGTCAACCTCAGGTGACTACGACATCAAGAGAATCACCTATCTATCCCTCGGTTCAAACACCAAGACAGTCGTACTCACTTTCGCAAAGCAGGAAAACGGCCAGTTTCTTCTCATCCGTAAATTTGCCCTAGGCTTGGATAGAAAAGAGCAAACTGATGATGGAGTGAAAGTTTAACATAACAAAAAAGCGAACAGCTATTAAGCCTGTTCGCTTTTCTATTAGAATCCATCTACGTTTGTGTAGATTTTTTGTACATCTTCGTCGTCTTCAAGTACGCTGTATAGTTTTTCGAATGTTTCTAAATCTTCACCTGACAACTCAACTTCTGATTGAGGAATCATCTCAAGTTCTGTTACTTGGAATTCTTCGATACCAGATTCACGCAAAGCCACAATAGCTTTGTGAAGGTCAGTTGGAGCTGTGTAAACAGTGATTGTTCCTTCTTCTGCTTCTACATCGTCTACATCGACATCTGCTTCAAGCAAGAGTTCAAAGATAGCATCAGCGTCGTCACCAGCAAATACGATGACACCCTTGTTGTCAAAGAGGTAAGATACTGAACCTGAAGCTCCCATGTTTCCACCGTTTTTACCAAAAGCAGCACGGACATTGGCAGCTGTACGGTTAACGTTTGAAGTCAAGGTATCCACGATGAGCATTGAACCATTTGGCCCAAAAGCCTTCGTAACGTCCTTCTGTAAAGGTTTCGTCTGTATTTCCTTTTGCTTTATCGATAGCCTTATCAATAACGTGTTTTGGCACTTGCGCTTGTTTAGCACGGTCGATAACGAATTTCAAAGCTGAGTTTGATTCTGGATCTGGATCACCTTTTTTAGCTGCTACATAGATTTCTACACCAAATTTTGCATATACTTTAGAGTTAGCTCCATCTTTAGCCGTTTTCTTGGCTACGATATTGGCCCATTTACGTCCCATTAGGAATCTCCTTTTTTCACATTTTAATCTTTTTTATTATAACACAAGTCTAGTCGATTTTCACTAGAGGAAATGGATTTTTCTTTTATAAATGAAGCTAGGATTGTCCGCCGACAGCCAAGATTTTCTTGCCTTCTTTTATCCAAGGGTGCTGAGAGAGTGAGATATAAAGCTGTGCAGTCATAACAAGCCAAAGTAGCGGTTCACATAGAATCACACCTGTATAACCTGCCCATGGAATAATCCAAGCGACGAAAACAATTTTCCCGATAAACTCGATAAAACTAGATATGAGGGGTAAGAGTTTTTGACCGAGTCCCTGCAAACTATTTCTATAAATCAATAAAAGACTCAAAAACGGATAGAAAACAGAACTAATACGTAGGTATAAGGTCCCATTTTCAATCAAGTAACCATCTGTTGAACTCGCTAAGAAAGAAACTAGGCTAGGACTTGCAAAAAATAGGAACACACAAGCAAAGGTTGCCCAAGCCATACTCAAATAGCTCCCTAAACGAAGACCTTGGACGATACGATCTGGACGTTTTTGCCCCAAAAGTTTTGAGAGATAAAAGTCGTCATAGAAGCCGAAATTGCCGTCATTGGCAATAGGGCAAAAGGCCATGATTCTACGTGCTGCCGTTTGAGCACTGATAATAACTGCTCCAAAAGCCATTAACAGAGGATTGTAAAATGACACTTCCGACAGAGACGATTGATCCCATCAGCCCCATGGCTAGCCCCTGCTCCAAGAGATCGACATAGAGATCCTTATTCCATTTGAAGTGCTTCAAGCTTGGAAGAAGCTCTGGAACACTCTTTCGGATATAGAAATAACAGAGAATAGCGGACAAACCCTTGCGAGATGATGGTTGCAAGACCTGCAGACTGAACCCCCAACTGCAGTTGTGTAATAAAAATACAAATCTAGAAATGACGTTAACAATGGCTGAAAAAGATAAGAAAAGGCAAGCGCCGCAAGGCTGTCACCAATCGATCGTAGTAATCCTGCAAAGAGATTGTAGGCAAAGCTAACTCCCACACAGCTGACAATCATAGAGATGTATTCATAAGATTGGGGGAGAATTTCTGCAGGTGTTTCGAGATACTGTAAGAGCGGATAGAGGCCGAAGAAACCCATCAGCATCACAAGACCACTCAGGATTGCACCTAAAATCCAAGTCGCTGCGACAGCCTCTTTAATCTTTGTAAAATTACGAGCACCATAAAGTCGAGCAATAACAACTCCCATCCCATTTCCGACTCCGAGGGCAAATCCAATAATCAAATCAAAAATAGCTGTCGTAGCTCCGACTGCCGCCAAGGAATTTTGTCCCAAAAAACGCCCAACAATCAAAATATCAGCTGTATTGTAGAGTTGCTGAAAGATGTTGGACAGTAAAATCGGTAATGCAAAACTAATCAGTGAAGGAAGAATGGGACCATGAATCAAGTCCACCGTTGATTTTTTATTCATAAGGCTATTATATCAGCTTTCAAGTTGAGGAACAAGGGAGTTTCCTTAAGAAAGCGTTGCCTATATCTAAACAATCTGGTATAATCGTGACAGAAAAGGAGGGTATGTATGAGCTTAACAAGTCAGTTAATTACAGATGTATTCCCAGACCTTGAGAAAGTGGAACAATTAAACAAGGAGGCCTTCCCTGAAGAAGAACGCGTCTCTTTGGAGGAATTTTTAAGTTACCAGGATAGAGATGACGCCCACTTTTTCGCCTTTTATAACGAAGAAGAATTTGTCGGCTTCGCTTTTGCCATTTCTAATCAAAAAGCTTTCTACATTAGCTTCTTTGCCATTATGCCCCATCTCCGCAGTCATGGATACGGGAGAGAAATCATTGAAAAACTAATTGATTTTTACCAGCGTACTATGATTCTTGAAGTGGAGCGATTAGACGAAGACTGTGACAATCTCGAACAAAGAAAATCCCGCATGGACTTTTACTTACAAAATGGCTTTAAAACTGCCAACGCATTCTTGGAATACGAGGGAATGAGTTTCGAAATTCTCTATCGTGGCAACTACTTTGATGAAGAGGCCTATCGGAACATCTTTCAAAAATTGCAAGAAGAGAACTACTTCGACTTTCGTATCGAATACCGACGCTTTAGTGACCACTAGTCATCATGAAACAAAAAGTAGCAGTTTTACTGCTACTTTTCTTTTTATTCTTCAATTTCGATTTCAAGAGCGTCGCCCAAATCAAGTGTTACTTCTTGGTTAGAATCTGCATCAGCTGCTGCACTTGCTTTAGAACCTTCTTCCTCTTCAATTAAACCATATTGAACACGAACTTGGTGGTCAATTTCATCAAGATTTCTGGGTGATCTGCCAAGTATTTCTTAGCATTCTCAGAACCTTGTCCGATTTTTTCACCCTTGTATGAGTACCAAGCACCTGCTTTTTGGATAATATCCAAATCACTAGCAATCTTCAAGAGTTCACCAGTTCTAGAAATCCCTTCACCATACATGATTTCAACAAGAGCTTCTTTGAACGGTGGAGCCACCTTGTTTTTCACAACTTTAATCTTAGTTTCTTTACCAACGTTCGTATCTTTTTGATCACCAGTTCCCTTGATTTGTGTACTTCCACGAACATCCAAACGGACTGAAGCATAGAATTTAAGGGCGCGTCCACCAGGAGTTGTTTCTGGATTTCCAAACATAACCCCTACTTTTTCACGCAACTGGTTGATGAAGATAGCAATTGTCTTTGTCTTGTTGATAGAAGCACCGAGTTTACGCATAGCTTGGCTCATCATACGAGCTTGAAGACCAACGTGGCTGTCTCCGATATCTCCATCGATTTCCGCACGAGGTACAAGAGCTGCAACTGAGTCAATAACCACAAGGTCAACCGCACCTGAGTCAATCAATTTCCCTGCAATTTCAAGACCTTGCTCACCTGAGTCTGGTTGTGACAAGAGCAATTCGTCAATGTTAACCCCAAGAGCTGCTGCATAGGCTGGGTCAAGAGCGTGTTCCGCATCGATAAAGGCTGCAATTCCACCTTCTTTTTGTGCTTGCGCTACAGCGTGAAGGGCAACTGTTGTCTTACCTGATGATTCTGGACCATAGATTTCGATGATACGTCCCTTAGGATAACCACCTGAACCGAGTGCAATATCAAGTGCCAAAGAGCCTGAACTCATCACTTGCACTTTTTTTGCTCTGCACGCTCACCCAAGCGCATGATTGAGCCCTTACCAAAATCTTTTTCAATCAATTTAAGAGCATCATTCAAAGCTTTTTTTCACGATCAGCTCCAAATTTTTTTGCCAATTTCATCTAATTTTTTTTGTTGGTTTTTTTCGCCATTTTGTTCTCCTATATTTTTATAATTCTAGAACCTTCTTCTATTATATCAAAAGTCAGTCACTTAATAAAGCTTTGCGAACTAAGTTAAAAGCATGCATGACTGCAATTTTACGAACATCTGCTCGACTTCTTCCAGCTATATTGACCTGAACAACTTCTGTGCCTGATGCTTGAGATAAACCGATAAAAACTGTACCAGCAGGATGCCCTTCTAAACTATCCGGACCAGCCACTCCTGTCAAGCTAACTCCAAAGTCTGACTGGGTTTTAAGCCGTGCTTGATCTGCCATTTTTTCCGCCGTAAAGGCTGAAACAACTCCATGTTTTTCCAACTCTACTTGTGGAATATCTAACATCTTAGCCTTTTCTTCCAGACTATAAGTGACAAAACCACCTTTAAAGATAGCTGACACTCCCGAAAAGTCTGCCAAAGTTGCTTGAAAAAGCCCTGCTGTCAAACTTTCCGCAGCCGTTATGGTTTTATGCTGCTTTTTCAAGTCCTCAACAACTACACTAGCTAGACTCGCTTCCTCACCATAACCATAGCAGATATCCTTTAAAGCAACACCTTCAAAAGTCTGGCGGGCAAGAATTTGAACCTCAAGACGATCCAAAGATTTTCTTGCTTCTTCTTGACTAGTAGCCTTGGTAGACAAACGCAGAGTCACTTCTCCCGTTTTTGCATAAGGTGCCAAGGTTGGATCTGTCTGCTCTTCAATCAAATCCGACAGAATCGTTACTAACTGACTCTCGCCAATGCCAAAGAAACGCAGCACACGTGAGTACAACTTAGCTCCAGTTGTCAATCTTGGCAACAGTTCATTTAAAACCATGGGTTTTAGTTCGCTTGGTGGCCCTGGTAGGACGACATAGGTCACGCCAGCCACCTCAATCATGCCTCCAACTGCTAGTCCTGTTTCATTAGGTAGCGGGATTGAACCCTCAACGATTTGAGCTTGGCGTTCATTATTTGGAGTTCGGGCATAGTCCGGTCGATGAGCAAAAAAGTCATCTAGTTTAGCCTGCGCTTGAGCATCAAAAGTTAAATCACGCCCTAGAAAATGGGCCAAGGTTTGTTTGGTCAAATCATCCTCTGTCGGTCCCAATCCTCCTGTTAGGATAACCAGATTGCTACGATTCTTAGCAATCTCCAACAAAGATAAGAGACGACCCTCATTATCTCCTACAGCCGTTTGGAAGTAGACATCAACACCGATTTCAGCCAACTTTTCAGATAAAAACTGTGCATTGGTATTGACAATTTGACCTGTTAGAATCTCTGTTCCAACAGCTATGATTTCCGCTTTCATTTTTTCCTCCTACCTATCTATTCGATTTCTTTTGAAAAAAATCGCAGGAAAAATTCCTACGATTTTCAGTTTTCATGTCTTATTGTTCTTGTTGGCCTTGTTGTTCCTGATCTGCAACAGAACCTGTTATTTGTGGCAGACGACCATAAATATTTTCATACAGGACTACATTTGTCTCCAATTCGGTAACTTCTGGCTTATCCAATGAACGACGTAAAAGATTTTGCATCTCTAACATATGCTCAGATGTCACGATTTGGTAAGATGTCTCATCAATCATTGCATCCTCTCCACGCAATTGCTGAGACTCAATATTCTTAAAGGAATCTTGGTAGCCCATCAACTGAGGGAATCGTTGTTGTCGTAATCTCTATATTTGTCTGCATGTTATCGCTAAGAGCCTTCAAAAATTTCTTGGTAGTGGCTGACACTATTCAAACTAAGAATTTTTTTCAACAATCTTTTGGATAACTTCGCGCTGACGTTTCTGACGACCGTAGTCTCCTCTGGATCCTGATAGCGCATGCGTGAATATACTAAAGCCTCATCACCATTTAGGGTTTGTTCCCCAACACCGATAGAAATCGTGTTAAATGGTTCCTGGTCTTGGATAGAGATTGGGAAACCTAGAGTGTTGTTTACTGTGATACCTCCGACAGCATCAACCATTCTTTGAAGACCGTGCATATTGACCATCACATAGCGGTCGATGTGGATATTCATCATTTTTTGAATGGTCGAAATGGCAAGCTCTGCCCCACCATCAGCATAGGCAGCGTTGAGTTTAGCTTCTCTAACACTACCATCTGGTTGTTGGATTTGTGTCAGAATATCACGTTCCAAACTCATCATAACGACTTTCTTGGTTTTAGGATTCACTGTTACCAAGATCATTGAATCACTATTTCCTGCCCATGGGTCTGTACGTTCAACATTCCCCGTATCTACCCCCATAAGAAGGATTGTCAATGGTTCAGTTGCCTCGATAACCTTGGTTTCTTCTCCGATTTGTTTATAAGTTTTGGCTAAAGTCTGTGTACTTTGTTGGTAGATAGTATAGGCATAAGCTCCCACACCAAGCACTGTCACAAGAACAAAGCCTAAAAACATTCCGATTATTTTTTTTGCCATACATTTATTCGCCTATCAGTCGACCCATCAGGTAAACATCAAGAAACTCTCCTCCTTCTATACAAGCGCCGCGTTCCTGCTGGCCTTCAATAATGAAGCCCAGCTTTTTATATAGATGAACAGCTGCCAGATTTCGTTTTTGAACTGTCAATTGTAAACGTCGAATACTTCCGCTCGACTGGGCCCACTCAATAGCTTCTTCCATCAAGATACTACCGAGACCATTTCCCCAATAGGCTTTTTTAATACCCAAAAAGATATCCCCAATATGCCGAACTCGCGGACGTTGATCAGCCGTTATATTGATCACTCCTGCCAATTCTTCATTCAAATAAGCTAGTAAAGTAATCTGATTATCCGACTGGGCCTGCTTGTTAATAAAACGTTGCATCTCTGATTCACTCATTGCAATTCCATTTTCATCCAGACTGGTAAAACTAGATTCATGACCAATCTGATCCAAAGTGCAATAAGTTCTGTAGCATCCTCAACTTCTGCTTCACGAATTAATAAATCATACTCCATTCGTCAGCCTCTTCAAAAGTTCTGTCGCTCGTTGACCATGAGCATGAAAAACAATTTCGCGGCCCTCACCATCTTTAAGAATTTCTAATTCCAGATAGTCTGATGGGAAGAGCCTCGCCTAATAGGTGTCCCCACTCAATAACCGTCACACCTGAACCAAAAAGAAATTCATCAAGGTCGATTGAATCTGCATCTCCTTCGATGCGGTATACATCCAAGTGATATAAGGGTAGGTGTCCTTCATATTCTCGAACAATGGTATAAGTAGGACTCTTTGATCATTTGATGAATCCCTAGTCCTTTAGCTAGACCTTTTGTTAAATGTGGTTTTTTTCCAGCACCTAATTCACCAGTTAAAAATCAATACATCATTTTTTTCAAGTAGACTACCCAACTCTTGTCCAAGAGCGATTAGTTCATCTTCATTTTTTGTGTGCATGTTATTATTATACCAAAAAGTTTTCTTTTGCGACATTTCTAGTAATAAAAAAAGAGGAGTTTCCTCCTTCTTTTTTAAAGTTTTTGTCTTTAGTTTAGAGCCATGCTAATGTAGTTCAAGATGAACAGAGCGTCTAAAATCCAAATCATGACATGCACTTCCTTAACTTGACCTTTAACAATCTTCGCTAAAGTGTAAGTTAGGAAACCAACGGCAATCCCTTGTGTAATTGAGTAACTGAATCCCATAAAGATAGATGTGAAGAAGGCTGGAATAGCTTCTGACATATCATCCCAAGGAATGTTTTTCAAGTTAGAGAGCATCATAATTCCGACGATAATCAAAATTGGTGCTGTCGCAGCTGAAGGAACAATGGCAAGAAGTGGGCTAAAGAAGCTTGATAGAGCAAAAACAGATAGCAACAACTAAAGCTGTCAAACCTGTACGTCCACCAGCACCGATCCCTGCTGCTGACTCAATATAAGTTGTAACGTTTGAAGTACCTGCAATGGCACCAACTGATGTCGCCACCAAGTCAGAATATAGAGCCTTATCCAATTTAGCTGATTCATTGTTCTCACCACTTGATGCGATGATCCCAACTTTTTCACCTGTACCGATAAGAGTACCAATTGTATCAAAAATATCAGTCAATGAGAAGGCAAGAATGGCCATCAAGGTTTCAGGTAAACGTGAAGTATTTGAAATCAGAGAACCCAAACCTTCTGAACCAAGGGCTGCACCAAATAAAGTTCCTAGGTCGTTAACTGCTGCTGAAAGATTGTTGCTAGCAAAATCAATTCCTGACAGATTAACAAGACCAACCGCAATAGCAAGGACTGTCGTTGTTAAGATAGAAAGGATGATCCCACCTTTAATACCTTTGACAACAAAGAAGATTGTAATGGCAAGACCTGCAATAGCTACCAATACTGCTGGAGTATTGAAATCTACCAATCCTGGAACAGCTGCTGCATTTGCAGTAATCGCTGCTTGAGCCTTATCTGCTCCTTCACCTGCTACAGTATAAGTCCCTGGGTCAATTGAGAATTTCAAGAGACCAGCATTCTTAATACCAACATAGGCAAGGAAAACACCAATACCAGCTGAAATTGCTGAACGAAGAGTTGCAGGAATAGACTCAATGATCATTTTACGAACATTGGTTAATGTGATAATCAGTGAAATAATCCCACAGATGAAAACCATACCAAGAGCTTCTTTCCAAGTATAGCCCATTCCGAATACAACCGTAAATGTAAAGAAAGCATTAAGTCCCATACCTGGAGCTTGTGCGTATGGCAAGTTAGCATAGAAAGCCATCATCAAAGTTCCTACTACAGAACCGATGATTGTTGCCAAGAATACACCCTGAACAGGCATTCCTGTTTGCGAAAGCATTTGAGGGTTTACAAAGAGAATATAACTCATTGCAAAGAAAGTTGTTAAACCAGCAAGCACCTCTGTACGGACATCTGTCCCGTGCTCTTTTAGTTTAAATAATTTGTCCATTTTTAATCTCCTTTGTCATTTTACGAACAATATGACTATTATATCATCAATCATTCATATTTTTCAAGCTGTTTTTTTCCTATTTTTTTAAAAAAATTCTTAAAGGATATGATTCTTCTTATTTTTTTGCTTATAGTCAGCTTTTCTTTCAGCTTTTTGATATAATAGGAAACATCTTATCTGAAACTAAATTCGGGAGGATTTTATGACTAAAAAAATGATTGCCGTGGACTTAGACGGTACCTTACTTAATGGAGAAAGCAAACTCTCTGACTTTACAAAAGAAACCATTAAAAAAGTTTCTAAGAAAAGGCCACCATGTGGTTATCGCAACTGGTCGCCCATATCGTATGGCCAAAGATTTTTATGACCAACTTGAACTTGAGACTCCTATGATTAACTTCAACGGTTCGCTCACTCACCTACCTGGTAGAGCTTGGCAACATGAAAAATGCCTTACTGTGGACAAAAAATATCTCTTGGATATCGTAAAAACGAAAAGAGGAGATTGAAGCAGACTTTATCGCAGGTGAATACCGTAAAAAAGTTTTTACATTACATCCCCAGACAAGGAAATTGCCGATCCTAAATTGTTTGGTGTTGAAAACTTTCGCCCTGAAAATCAATTTAAGTCTGACTTAGTGACTAAGGGGCCTAACTGTATTTTATTACAAACTAGGGCAGACGATAAATATGCACTAGCAGAAGAGATGACTAGCCTTTACAAGCATCAGCTTAATATCAATACTTGGGGCGGTCCCTTGAACATTCTTGAATGTACTACAAAAGGGGTTCACAAGGCCTTTGCCCTTGAATACCTCCTCAATGTCACGAATATAGACAGACAGAACCTGATTGCCTTTGGTGACGAACACAATGACCAAGAAATGCTCTCCTTTGCAGGTAGAGGATATGCCATGAAAAATGCTAATCCCGCTCTACTTTCTTTCGCAGACGAGCAATTACCACTAACCAACGAAGAAGACGGAGTCGCTCACTTTTTACAAGAGCAGTTCCTTTAATAAAAACTATCCCTCCATACTTTTTTGGTAGAAAAATAGCTACCTTAATCGTATGGATTTTTTATGCCAAAAATCGATTAAAGAAAAAAGGACCCGAATCCGTGTTAACGAGATTCAAATCCTTACAAAAGATGTCTATTTTTTTAGAACGATACGATCAGAAATTTCGCGATCCATATCATCAATGATCATTTGATTGCCATCAGCTACATAAACCTTGATATCATCTCCAATAAAGACTCTCTGGTTTTCTGGTTCGAAGGTGACCTTTTTAATTTCCTGATCGCCATCAGGTTCTACTTCTGTCCATGTTCCAGTATTACCAGTAACTACGAGAGTAATGCTATCTCCCTCATCTTGCCCTTTATAGGTTCCATCAATGTTGCTTACTGAGCTAGCAGTCGAACTAGAAATAGTCGTTTCAGCTTGCTGACCAGTTGTTACTTCCGTACTGGTGCTTGCTTGAGTTGAAGGAGCTGCCTGCTCTTTTGGCGAACATGCAACTAAGAGACTAAGACTTGCCAAAGAAGCAAGAGAAAGTGTGAATTTTTTTAGTGACATCATGTCTCCTTTCTTTTAGTGGCTTAAAATCAGAATAACCCTGCTGAGCCACCACACCCCTACTATAACAAATAAAGACAGGAGGGTCAATCAAATGAATCTAGGCCATGAAACAAGCTCGAACCTCAGATATAAAATAGAGAGATCCTGTCACAAATAGCAAGTCTTTCTCTTGTGCAGAAGCTTCAAAATTATCTATAAAATCTCGATAGGAAGCAATGCTTGTATAATCTCCAAAGTCTTGTTCTTCCAAGGAACCCTGATAGTCAAAACTCGTAACATAGAGAGCTACATCAGGTAAATGCTCTGTTAAATAAGTAAGCATCCCACTATAATCTTTCCGCTTTAGCGCACCAAATAGAATTTGAGGCTGATACCCTTGCTGGATTTTTTCTTGGATAAACTCAACCAAACGCTCTAGAGCTGGTAAATTGTGAGCCCCATCCAAATAGATGTGCTCAGTGACAGCTTCTAGCCTTCCAGCCCATTTAGTAGCTTGCAAGGCAGCACGTACTGCTTCTTGATCTACTTTCTCGTTTCTTTGTACCATAAATAGTAGAAAAGCCTGCAAGGCAAGAGCTGCATTTTCCTCCTGATATGCTCCCTCCAATCCCAATATTAGGTGGTGAAAGTCAGCTAGAGAGGAAGAAAAGTTCCCATTTTGGAAAGAAAAATCTTTATTAGATTGGTAGAGACTTACACCCAAATTAGTAGCAGTTTTTTGACAAACGAGTTGGGCTTCCGGTGCTAAATTTGCAATCACAGCTGATTTCCCAGGCTTAAAAATTCCTGCTTTCTGCTCTGCAATTGCTGTTAAACTATCGCCCAAGGTCTCCTGGTGATCGAGGCCGATTGATGTGATGATTGCAATTTCTCCTGTCACCACATTAGTGGTATCAAGAAGTCCACCTATCCCAACTTCCAGTAGGACCAAATCTACTTTTTGCTCTTTAAAATAAAGCAAAGCAATCAAGGTCAGCAACTCAAAAAAAGATAGCTGATCGTGGGTTTCTAAAAGTCTTTGCTCCATTGCTTTTAACTTGATCTGCTAAACGAATAAAATCTTCGTCCGATATAGGCTCACCATTAATACAGATACGATCATGGATACTGACAATGTGGGGCGAAGTAAAGGTACCAACCGTTTTCCCATGGGCAACAAAAAGCTCCCTCATAAAAGCAATAGTTGACCCCTTGCCATTTGTCCCTGTCACATGGATAATTGGATAGGTTTGCTCAGGATTCCCCAGCAAATCCACCGCTCTTTGCATCCGTCCCAATCCTGATCTAAAATTCAAGCCAATCCGACTATGAAGCCATTTTTCTACTTCAATCATGCTTATCTCCTTAACAAAAAAGCGAAGATTCTCTTCGCTTTTTACTCATTTTGCTAGATACTAGCTAAATTTTATTTTTAGCGTCAGGCTAAAAACGTTCCCCGAACTTACCAGTTCTCTCTTATTTCGAGGAACTGGGCTGATACAGTCTACCAGACTGTATCACTCCTCCATAAAGCTGTTGAAGACTTCTTCAATCATGTTCCATTCATCTTCTGAATCTTCAGGGATTGGTTGTAATTCGCCTTCTGTCCCATCTTCATTTTCAGTGAATGAGTAAGCTTGGATTTCCACTTGTCCATCTTCGTCTTCCTCTGCATTAACTGGTACAAGAAGAACATAGTTTTTACCAAATTCTTCTTTTCCGTCAATAGTCAAAAGGATTTCAAATAAAGTTTCGTTTCCTTGCTCATCTACAAGTGTAATAAGTTCACGTTCTTCGTGATCGTGGTTGTGATCGTGTGACATAGTTTCTCCTCTGTCTTAAAATTTTCTATCTAAATAATTTTGCAAAATCAACTGAGCTGCTAATTTATCAATAACTTTTTTACGCTTATTGCGACTAACATCTGCTTGCTCAATCAACATGCGCTCAGCAGCAACTGTGGTTAGGCGCTCATCCTGGTACTCCACTGGCAAACCAAAGAGTTCTTCCAGTTTTGCTCCATAGGCTTGACTCGCTTCCACCCGAGGTCCACTGGTATTGTTCATATTTTTAGGTAAACCAACAACAAAGCGCTCCACCTTATAGGTGTCAACCAATTCCTTGAGTCGTTCAAAGCCGAATTCTCCTTGATCTTCATTGATTTGGATGATTTCGAGTCCCTTGTGCTGTAAACCCTAACGGATCGCTAATTGCTACACCTACTGTTTTGGAACCAACGTCCAACCCCATAATTCTCATTGGTTATAGATCGACTCCTTGTCCCTTAAGGTAGTAGCGGACCAATTCTTCAACAATCTCATCGCGTTCGTATTTACGGATTTGATTTCTTGCGTTATTGTAACGAGGAACGTAAGCTGGGTCTCCACTGAGAACATAGCCCACAATTTGGTTAATAGGGTTATACCCCTTCTCATTCAATGAAGCATAAACTTCTGTCAATGTCTCACTGATCTCTTTTTTATTGGAATCGTCCAATTTAAAACGTACGGTTTCTTCAGTAAATCCCATTCTAACACCCTCTTTCCTTAGAATAGTACTATTATAGCACATTCACAGCTGTTCTACAAATGACACAGCCTGATTTTTCCTGATTTTCTGCGACTTCCTTACTGGACAGTCGCACCACTTGCAACTCGACTTGCGATATACTCTTCTGGTTCGTTTTTTTAGTAGGTTTTTCCAATCCCACATTTTTTTCAAATATTCGCTTTCGCTTGCCTTTTTTTAACGTCTAGAACTTGAAAATCATAACTGGTTTTTAGTTTCAATCTCCGTTTCACTTAAGAGAGTGGTTTCAAGACTAAAACCAGGGATTTTACGAGCCGCTTGGACTGATTCATCCTTGTCTTCCTCTTCTTTCAAGGCTGTCTTTGCTTCCTCTAATCCATGCTCGGCAATGTAGTTCTTGAGTTCTTCTGAAACTTGTCGTTTTTGCTGAATCGTTAGAGTCAAGAACTGTTTGCCCTTATAGGTAATGGTCTGGGTTTGTTGAACCCCATTTTCGTCAGCAGGTAGAACAAGCGTCTTTGGTTACAACTGTATTGTTATTGGCATTTTCTAGAACAGGCAAAGTTGATTGAAGAGCTTCTGTCGTTGTATCTTTAGAAGGTTCCGCTGACTCTTTTTTCTGTCCACAGCCAGCTAGCAAAAATAGGAGCGCAACTGTACCAATAACTATCTTCTTCATATTTATTTTTCCTTATTTATCTATCAAATAAGGCTAGGAGTCACTCCCAGCCTTGATGTTTTATAGTGCTGCACGTAAACGTGCTTCTGCATTTTCTACATTGCGGACAGAGCGTGGCAAGAAGGCACGAATGTCGTCTTCTTTATAGCCAACTTGCAAACGTTTCTCGTCAACAAGAATCGGACTTTTTAGGATACGTGGTGTCTCCATGATTAAGGTGAGCACCTCATTGACACTCAAATCTTCAATGTCAACACCTAGGGCTTTAGCATAGCGATTTTTCGATGATACGATGCTAGCAATTCCATTATCAGTCTTGGTTAAAATATCAAGTAGTTCTTCTCGCGAAATTCCTTCTTTTCCAAGGTTTTGTTCTTTATAACTTAACTGGTGGGCATTGAGCCAGGTTTTAGCTTTTTTACAGCTAGTACAACTTGAGACTGTATAAATTTTGATCATGTACCTACCCCTTTCGCTACATGTTTCTATCAGTATAATCTATTATACCATAAAAAAACATCCGACTTGCGACCTATTTTTGAAAAATTTTAACTTTTTGCAGATTTTTCGAACTTTTTTTCTTGACAAAATTACGAACTATAACCATTCTTTATACTTTTTATATAAAAATTTCTTGATAGCTGTGACACTTATCATATACAAGAAAATAATGAGGGCTAGGAATAAGAAGTAAGGAATTCCCAATGGTGCTAAGCGAAGGACGCCAGCTAATGCTCCATAAGGCAGACTAGTTACGAAAATTGCGGCAACCAAGGTTGTCAAGATTACAAGCCAAGCTGGTCTGCTTTGTACAAAAGGAACTTTTGCCGTACGAAGCATATGGATAACCATAGTTTGAGACCACATAGATTCAATGAACCATCCTGTTTGGAATAAGATAATAAACTGAAGGGCAGATTCAGCCCCGTGAACATAATGGTGGCCTGTCACCAAAGGTACAATGATAAAGTATAGGAAGATAAAGGTCAAAATATCAAAGACAGATGAGATTGGACCCATCCAAACCATAAATCTAGTAATAGATTTTGCTTCCCATGTATGGGGTTGTTTTAGGAAGTCTTGATCCACGTTATCAAACGGCAATGCCACACAAGATAAATCGTAGACTAGGTTTAGGACAATGAGATGAACAGGAGCCATTGGTAAAAATGGCAAGAAGATACTTGCAACCAACAGAGAGAAGATATTCCCAAAGTTTGAACTAACTGTCATCTTAATATATTTGGTCATGTTGGCGTAGACCTTCCGGCCTTCAACGATACCTGTTTCAAGAACCATGAGGTCCTTGTCCAGCAAAATAACATCAGCTGTTTCTTTGGCTATATCTACTGCTGTATCAACGGAAATTCCAACATCTGCCACCTTCATAGATGGGGCATCATTAATACCGTCACCCATATAACCAACGGCATGACCATTTTTCTTCAATTGTAGAATAATTCGAGCTTTTTGGTCAGGAGACAATTTTGCAAAGACTGTTACACTTTCAACCGCTTCTGCCAATTCTTGGTCTGTCATTTGGTCGATATCAGCTCCCAAAAGCATCTGCTCAACATCCAAACCAACCTTTTCACAGATGGCTTGGGTTACTTTTTCATTATCCCCAGTTAAAATCTTTGTTCTGACACCATGCTCAAGCAAAGCTTGGATAGCGGGTGCTGCAGATGGTTTTGGTGGATCCAAGAAGGCAAGGTAACCTGTAAGGATCATGTCACTTTCATCAGTCACAGCATAGGCATAATCTTCACGTAGACCTGACTTGTAACCAACACCTAATACACGTAAACCTTGACGGTTTAATTGACCAACTTCTGCCAGTACTTCTTGGCGAATACCTTCCGTAATAGGGATTATTTCTCCACGATATTCCACATATGTCGAAATGGTCAACATTTCTTCCAAGGCGCCTTTGGTCACCATACTAACAACATTGCTATCATCTTTGACGATAACACTCATGCGCCTACGTTCAAAATCAAATGGTAGTTCGTCGATTTTTTGGAAGCTGGTGTCTAGATTTTGTAGGATAACATGTTCCTTGGCTTCTTTTTCAGTTCTACTGATGATGGCACGGTCCATCAAGTTTTTCAAACCTGTTTGAAAATGTGAATTTAGATAAGCCCTTCTTAAGACCGCCATATCCAAATCACCATGGATATCCAAGGGATATTCTAAGACAATCTCATCTTGCGTTAGAGTTCCAGTTTTATCCGTACAAAGGATATCGATTGCTCCTAAGTCTTGGATAGCATTGAGTTTTTTGATGACTACCTTTTCCTTGGCCATGATAATGGAACCTTTTGCTAAGCTGGCTGTAATAATCATCGGAAGCATTTCTGGTGTAAGACCGACACCGACGCTCAAAGGCAAATACTCCAGCCTCTAGCCAGTCTCCATCGGTCAATCCATTTGCGAAAAACACGATTGGAACCATGACAAGCATCAAGCGGATCAAGAGCCAGGAAATGCTGTTCATTTCACGTTCAAAAGAAGTTGGCTCATCATAGGTGTTGAGAGTTTGTTCGATGGCTCCCATCATGGTGTCATCCCCAACTGCTAGGACCATAGCTGTCGCACTTCCTGAGATAACGTTTGTCCCCATGAATGCCAAAGATTCTGCTTCTAAGAGGCTATCTACACTTTGACTAGTCGCTTTATTTAAAGCTAGCTTTTCAACTGCATCACTTTCTCCAGTCAAACCTGACTGTTGAACGAAAAAGTCGCGAGATTCAAATAAAATAACATCTGCTGGAGTCATATCTCCAGCGCTCAATTTCACGAGGTCTCCCACAACCAACTCATCGATTGGCAACTCTTGTTCAAGACCATCGCGAATAACAGTTGCAGTGTTGACAATCATTTTTGAAAGGTTGGTTGTCGCCTTATCGCTCCGCAACTCTTGGACAAAACGGATGCCTCCTGAAATCAAAACCAAGACAACGATAATAATAGAGGTCGTAGGGTCCTCTTGGCCAGGTTTGGCAAGCCAAACGTTTGTAACGAGAGAAATAAAGGCAATCACAAGCAAAATGATTGTGAAAGGATTGATAATGGACTCATAAATCTTTTTAAAGATGGAATCCTCTTGACCCTTTTGTGATGGTGTTTTCACCATATAGGTCACGGTTTTCTTCGACTTGTTCTTGGTCTAAGCCTTTTAGACTTGTATGGTAAAAAGCTAGACTATCTTTTAATGGAGTTTGAATAGCTGCTGCTAGTCTTTCTTTTGTAGTTTTCATTGGTTTCTCCTATCTGTATGAATGGTGATTTCATACACGGGGACCAATCACTTTATAAGGACAGAACGACACAAATCAGCGATTGGCTGTGTATGTGCGGTTCTGGATGATCGTCAATTTGCATCGTTTGTCTCCTTTCTTTGTTTTAAAACAGCAGAAAATCCTGCCATAAAATGGCAGGATTAAAAAACTTATGATCTGTTTTCGTTCAAGCTTTAACTCCATAGGGCGATGTAATGAGCTTAGTCTTGACCTTCGCGACCAGGACTGTTGACCAACGAGTAGTGTCTCCACTGCTTTGCGGTAGTCATCCGTATCCCTATGGTAGCCTCACCTACCGTTTTCGCCTTTCAGTATAAACCTTTAACTAGTAAAAGTCAACGATTTATCTCATTTTTCTTAGATTACGATTAATTCTTTTGGAGCAAGGGTTAATAACTCGCAACCTGTATCTGTGATCATGATATCATCTTCGATACGAACTCCATATTTACCTTCGATATAAATACCTGGTTCATCAGTCAAGACCATACCAGTTTTGATAACTTCTGTAGAAGTTTGGCTAAAGTAAGGTTCTTCGTGGATATCAAGTCCGATACCGTGTCCGATACCGTGTGTAAAGTATTGTCCATAGCCTGCTTCCACAATGATATCACGAGGAATCTTGTCAAAGTCACGGAAACCTAAGCCAGCCTTAGCTTGGTCAATCAATGCTTGGTTAGCCTTTAAAACAGTGTTGTAGATTTCTGCTTGTTCGTCGCTGACATGGCCTAGGTAGATGGTACGAGTCATATCACTCACATAATGCTCGTAAAGGCACCCAAAGTCCATAGTGATAGCTTCGCCTAGTTCTACTGGCTTGTGCATTGGGTGGGCATGGGGTTTAGAAGAGTTGATGCCACTCGCTAGAATGGTATCAAAAGACAAGCCTGCCGCTCCCAGCTCACGCATACGGAAATCAAGGAAATTGGCAATTTCAATTTCTGTCTTACCTGGCTTGATAAAATCGAGTGCATCGTGGAAAGCTTGGTCTGATATTGAACAAGCCTTACGAATAGTCGCAATCTCTGTTTCATCCTTAATCATGCGAAGCACTTCAACAAACTGTGTCTGAGGAATTAATTCCAAACCTTCAAAAGTGGCTTGCATGCGGTGGCAATAAGAAACAGAGATTTCATCTTCAAACCCGATACGAGAAAGACCCATGTCTTTAGCAATTTTTGCGATAGTAGCCAACTCGTCACGTTCTGCAAAAATCTCAAAACCGGTAACTTCTTGCTTAGCAGCGATGATATAGCGGGCATCCGTTACCAAAATTTGACGGTCACGACTGATAAAGACCGTACCATTTGAACCCCAAAATCCTGTCAAATAGTAGACATTTTTAAGGTTATTGATAATGATTCCATCTAGTTCTTTTTCTTCCATTTTATCTAAAAATGCTTGCACACGTTTATTCATGATGTAACTTTCCTTTCAAATACTGTCCTGTATAACTAGCTTCATTAGCAGCTACTTCTTCTGGAGTTCCTGTTGCAATGATGGTACCACCACCAACACCGCCTTCTGGGCCTAGGTCGATAATATGATCTGCTGTTTTGATGACATCCAGATTGTGCTCAATCACGAGAACTGTATTGCCATCATCGACAAAGCGAGACAAAACGGTGAGTAAGCGAGCGATGTCCTCAGTATGCAAACCAGTTGTCGGCTCATCTAAAATGTAGAAAGACTTACCTGTCGAGCGCTTGTGGAGTTCGCTAGCCAGCTTCATACGCTGCGCTTCTCCACCAGAAAGTGTCGTAGCTGGTTGTCCCAAGGTCACATAGCCTAGACCTACATCCTTGATCGTCTGGAGTTTGCGTTGAATTTTTGGAATGTGTTTGAAAAATTCCACCGCATCGTTGACGGTCATATCCAAGACTTGCGAGATATTTTTTTCTTTATAATGAACTTCTAGGGTCTCACTGTTATAACGGGTTCCGTGGCAGACTTCACAAGCCACGTATACGTCTGGCAAGAAGTGCATCTCAATCTTGATAATCCCGTCACCTGAGCAGGCCTCACAGCGACCACCCTTAACATTGAAACTGAAACGACCCTTCTTATAACCACGAATCTTGGCTTCATTTGTCTGAGCGAAGAGGTCTCGAATGTCATCAAAGACACCTGTATAGGTTGCAGGATTGGACCTTGGTGTTCTTCCAATAGGACTCTGGTCAATATCAATCAGACGATCGATATGCTCAATCCCTGTAATTGCCTTAAACTTACCAGGCTTGTCTGAATTGCGATTGAGTTTTTGAGCAATGGCTTTTTTGAGAATGCTGTTAATAAGTGTCGATTTCCCAGAACCTGACACACCCGTCACTGCAATGAATTTCCCGAGTGGGAAACGAGCAGTGATATTTTGCAAGTTATTCTCACGCGCACCTGTCACCTCAATAAAGCGACCGTTTCCAACGCGGCGTTCTGACGGCACTGGAATCGCACGTTTCCCTGATAGATACTGTCCTGTAATTGACTTACTGTTGCGAGCCACCTGCTTAGGCGTTCCTGCTGCTACAATCTCTCCACCAAAGACCCCTGCACCAGGACCAACGTCAATCAAATAATCCGCCTCTCGCATGGTATCTTCATCATGTTCTACCACGATCAAGGTGTTCCCCAAATCACGCATCTTTTTCAGACTGGCAATCAGGCGATCATTGTCCCTCTGGTGAAGACCGATGGACGGCTCATCAAGGATATAAAGAACTCCTGAGAGATTGGAACCAATCTGGGTCGCTAAGCGAATACGTTGGCTCTCCCCACCTGATAGTGTTCCTGCTGAACGAGAAAGTGTCAGATAGTTAAGACCAACGTTATTAAGGAAGGTCAAGCGGTCCTTGATTTCCTTAAGAATCGGACGAGCAATGATGGCTTCGTTTTTTGATAGGGTCAACTGATCAATAGCTTCCAAATGGTCTGCGATGGAGAGGTCTGAAATTTCTCCAATATGAGGGGCTTTCTCTCCTCCTACACGAACGGATAAGGCCTGATCGTTGAGGCGATAACCGTGACAAGTGCCACAAGTTAGCTCATTCATATAAAGACGCATCTGTGTGCGGGTGTAGTCGCTATTGGTTTCATGGTAGCGTCGTTTAATATTTCCTATAATACCTTCAAAAGGAATGTCGATGTCACGAACTCCACCGAACTCATTTTCATAATGGAAATGGAATTCCTTACCATCTGAACCATAGAAGATAAGATGTTTATCCGCCTCTGACAAGGCTTCAAAAGGCGTATCCATGTCCACTCCGAAGGCTGTCATAGCTTGTTCTAGCATATTTGGATAATAGTTAGAAGAGATCGGATTCCAGGGCGCTAAGGCTCCCTCGCGAAGAGTTTTGCTAGCATCTGGTACGACTAAGTCCGTATCAACCTCTAACTTGATCCCCAAACCATCACACTCACTACAGGAGCCAAACGGTGCATTGAAGGAGAAGAGACGAGGTTCTAACTCTGGAACCGTAAATCCACATACTGGACAGGCATAGTGTTCTGAAAAGAGTAACTCTGAATCATCCATCGTATCAATAACGACATAACCTTCAGCGATACGGAGAGCTGCTTCAATCGAATCAAAGAGACGACTACGGATACCTTCTTTGATAATGATACGGTCTACCACCACGTCAATGTTGTGTTGTTTATTCTTTTCAAGTTCAGGAACTTCAGTCACGTCGTAGACAACTCCATCGACACGGACACGAACATAGCCATCCTTTTGAATCTTTTCAATCAACGTCTTGTGTTGCCCTTTTTTCTTACGAATGACAGGAGCCAAAATCTGCAGACGCTGGCGCTCTGGTAATTCCAAAACCTTGTCTACAATCTGCTCTACAGACGAAGCCTTGATAGCGCCATGTCCATTGATACAGTAGGGTGTTCCTACACGAGCATAGAGGAGACGTAGGTAGTCATTGATTTCCGTCGTAGTTCCTACAGTTGAGCGAGGATTTTTACTGGTTGTCTTCTGGTCAATAGAAATGGCAGGGCTGAGACCATCGATAGAGTCCACATCTGGTTTTTCCATATTGCCCAAAAACTGACGAGCGTAGGCTGATAGACTCTCTACATAGCGGCGTTGCCCTTCTGCATAAAGGGTATCAAAGGCAAGACTGGACTTACCCGAACCCGACAGCCCCGTCACCACAACTAGCTTGTCACGTGGAATTTCCACGTCAATATTTTTTAAATTATGGGCGCGTGCCCCATGGATGACAATCTTATCTTGCATGTTACTTCTTTCTAGTCCATTGTTGCTTTCCATTATACCAAAAAAAGTGAAATTCTATTACCAAAAAAGCCGATTTTGTAGTATAATTAAAAACTTATTTTTTTATGTTTCCTCAGGGTTCCCTAACCCTTATATCACGCGCTTTTTAATAAAAATTACTAACATTACTATTTACTACTTGCTCCTCCAAAGTACGCAAAAAGGGGAGCAAAAAAGCCCCACAAAAGGGGGTTAGGATTTTACGAGTTCAGCAGGCAAGAACTAGCGTAGTCATCAGCTACGCTTTTTTAGTTATTTTTGCTTATCTGATAGGCTTATTATACCAAAAAAAGGAGTGTATGACCTCACGGTCTAACTCTCCCCATTTGGCTAGATTATGCAAGCCTCCAGCTGTGAATATATTATACCATGTTTATCACTCGAAAAGAGAAACGCTAAAAAGCGCGTGGTTATCAATTATGTTAACGTCAACAATAATGTTTCACGCTATTGTCACGCGCAATCCTATCGTATTTTTATAGTTCGCCTTTCTCTATTTTTTCTTGTATTATCCCAGCCCAAATATTATAAAAAGGATGTCCTGCTGGAATAACAGGAGGATTTTTATCAAATTCTTCTTGTGATAAGGTGGTTTCTTTGTCTAATATTGTACCGTCAGCTAGTTTAGTACCTTTGGGGACAATATGGGATATTGTTGGGTTCCATTTTTCTTTAACTTTTGCCATGTTAAATGCTCCTTTATGGTAAAAACAGAACCGTCCCACCTCCTACTGCAGAATGAACTGTTTCAAGGGGAGATGGAAAAGCTCTGTTTATAAGTCAATTATATCATAATCTGGGAAAGTTACAAAGTAAGGGGCGTTAGCTCCGTATGTATCGTCATAATAAAATAAAGCTGGATAAGTGACAAGCATAGTTTACCTCCAAAATCAAAGACAAGCGGGGGCAAATATGACGCCTAGGGTACCCTATACGCACTAGTCTCTGTGGTAAGGTTAAATCAATCCCCATTTACTATACCTGTTAAGTGTTCTATAGCTTTTTTCCTTACTCGATATACCGAGGCTGTAGATACACCTATTTCCTCAGCAACCTGCCAAGCGTCAAGATCATTCAAGTAAAAAAGTCTTAGAACAGAACGCTCAAGCGGATTGGCCAGCTTATCAATCAACCTAGATATTTCCATTCTCTCTTCAGTAAGTCGCTCAATTCTATGTAAAGTGTCCTCTTTTAGCTTCAGAACACTTATAAGGTTATTCTCTGCTGTATTTACCCTGCTTGTTTGTACTTTGGTAGTGGTCATTTCTTGCTTTTTGATAATACCACTTTCTAAAGCTGCAAGCTCTAAATATAAGCCCTCTATTTCTTTATTTATCCACTTAACGCCCTCTAGTTTTTCTTTTACTTGCTCTGGTGTCATGCCTTGGCCTCCTCTATGATATAATAATATTGTTGGAATTATAGCTGAGGCGGAGTGCCTTGGCTTTTTTGCATTTTCTCTATGTTCGCTCGAGGTTCAAGCCATATAATCTTCTCAGTTCGTTCTCTGTTCAAGAGCTATTTTCTCGGCGTTCGCTCGGAGTTCAACACACATAACCCTGCCATTTGTCAGGCATATTTTTTGCCACTACCTAACCAAAACCTCACCATTGTATAACTTCGATACCTTACCAAAACCTTACCGTTCTATGGTTCTAAAAGTGTCGATACCTTAGGGTGATCTTAGGGTTCTATCACTAGAAAAAAGTCCTGTACCTTTGTAAAATCTTAGTATTTTTAAATACGCATATCCTCCTTACCTCACCCTTTTTTTGGAACGCTCTACTTACTTAAATCCTTGATATATCTAGCTTTTTTAACATTTAAACCGTCTAATATGTAGTATTTATTTGTTTGGTAAATTACACCCTACTACAAATTATCGGAGTGATCCTAAACCATTCAGCCAAAAACTATCTCCTTTCTTTGTGTAGTTCACAAACTTTTGGTAATGCTTATAATATCGTTTCTGTTTCATGTATTTTGGATCTTTCAGGAAAACTGTCAAACATATATCCGCCACGTTTGGGACTCCAACCTGGTTCTACCTTTCTAGCTTCCCTAAGCGCAAGCTCCCAATAGTATTGGCAATCTGTCTTACTTTGGTTTTATAAATGTCTCTATAGTTATTGATTTTATAACTTCCATTCGTTCAAAAATACCCCCTATATGGAAAAACCCAAATCTATTGCCTAAATGTCAAAAGGGGATTGCTCCCCTTCCTGTGTTTTATTGACCAGAATAACCAGCAAGGCCTTTATATTCGCCTTCTACGTCCAACTTTTGGAGTAGGCTAATACTTTCATCGCCCAGCATTTCCAACGTACCAAAAGCGGTCATAGCGTCCATAGGGATAGGCTTATCAGAAAGCAAGCGATCAGCATAGTCTAATAGTTCTAGCTCGTAGCCTGTGACCTTATTCAGCAGACTCTCAAAATCCTCAGACTCTTTGAGTTGAAGCACGCGCTCCCGTTTATAACGTTCTTCAAACGCTTCAGCCTCTCCTGGTTGTTTGTGGTAGTCTTTAAAGCTGTCACAAATACGCTTGAAAGTCTTGTTTAGCTTGTGATCTTCCACATACTCAGCTACTAGCGTGCCTTTATCCTTGTAGGTCAATGAGATTACAGGCTGGCAATACGTCCCAGTCATGTAGCCCAGTAGCGCGTGACCTGCTACTTGAGCGGTCGCCTGATCACAAAAATAGTAAGTAAAAGTAAATGTTTTTGCTTTATCTGAAAATGTTTTTAATGTCATGTTGTTTTACTCCATTTCTTAGTTTAAGGTAAATTATGTAATATTTTTTTCGTGTTATGTGACATTCTGTGACCTTCTGTGACAAAGAACGTCACACGCTCAAACCCTTAGGGGCTCTATGGGGTAAGCCACCCTGTGACCCTGTGACGTTCTTTTTGTTTTATCGTTCCTATATATATAAATACTGTATTTTTTTCTATATATAAGAGTTGGAAAAGAATGTCACAACGTCACACCTATTGCCATAAACCTATATGTATCAAGGTTTCAAGGGGTGTGACCTTCTTTTTTTAGAACGTCACACAACGTCACACTTTTTTCAAGAAAATCAGTATTATCAAGAGTTTCAGCGAAAAAAGAACGTCACACTTATTCTTGCTTAGTGATAGAGTGTTGAGGTGTCCGCATTTTTATCTTGTCAGCGTCCCATGCCTCTAGTTTCTCAAAATCTTCTGAAGGAACTCTTTTCTTTCTCAGAGAATACCGATATGGCGTCAACTGTTGTAAGTGTCTGATAGTTTCTTTACCAGCTCCGTAAACATTGGGCTTGGGTATGCCCATATCTTCGGCATAGTGCCTTAGTGATCTTGTAACGATAAAAACAGGTACTACGTCCAGCTCATGCCAACCTTTTTCCATGTATTCATGCTTAACCCATGAAAGCAAGTAGTCATTTTCTTCCTGGTATTCTTCTAGGAGACCTTTAACTGCTTTAGGTTCGATAAAGTGAGTAAATGGCTCTTGGTTGATAGCTTTGTACAGGGCATACTCTAGGACTTCCTTGTTTGCTAAAAACTCGTTTTTTATCCAAGGTTTTTCCTTCTCCCCGTTAAAGTCAGCATTAAAAGGGACGATCATAATTCTACGATACCAGCCTTTTGTCTTGTTGCCACCGTTGGGGATATAATTCCCTGAAAAGATATTGAATAGCTTGAAAGTAGCTTCAAAGGCTGGGCGTCCTTTAGGGTTGACTAGCACGGTGTCCCCACTAGTGATACTCATTAAATCAGACGGATTTTTTAAGTATTCGCTTGGGGCTTCGTCTCCAATATTACAAACTTTACCCACCAAGGTTTCAAGGTTATGCTTTTCAGCAAACTGTGCTGGCTTTAAGGCTGATATATTGCTTTCACCTATTAGGTTGATAAGGAAGCGCTGAAAAGTTCCCTTACCGTTGTTACCGTCTCCGTAGAAGATCGCGAACTTGTTTCGGGTGTGGTTAGGATTGATAGCTTCTAGGATAATCTGCCAAAACAGCGTTACCAGTTCACTATTATTACAAGCGATTGAGTTTAGCCAATCGTCAAAAGTTTTGCCCTCTCGATCTGTTGGGACTTGTTTAGGCGCGTGGTAGGCTGTGCTGATCTTGCTTGTAATGACATAATCAGGGCTAAATGGTAGTAGCTCCTTAGTTCTTAGGTCAATAATGCCATTCTTGACGGGGACAAGCTTAGCACTCTCCAGTGGTTTCTTAATCTTGGTCAATGTCCTAACCATTAACTTAATCTGCGGCCACTCTCTGGGCTTAATTCTCACGTCAAAAGTCTTACAGAATAGGTTAAACAGGTCATTACTAGCGGTATAGATCCCCTCATCTAAATCATAGATATAGAGTAGGCTATAATCAGGTACATTACTCTTACTGATAAAAGTAAACGTGACAATATCGCTTAAAATTTTAGCGACTGTGAAGGTTTGGGGCATAGCGACCTTTTCGGTAACGTCCCCTGTGGACTCGTTTACCTTTGTTTCAGTATGTTCTGCTCGCCATTCTTCACCAGCCTGAAAGATACGATTTTCAAGCTCCTTCATCGTCCTAGGGGGGTTGCTCTTGCTCTCTCACCTCTAAGATTTCACTTTTTAGGTTTTCCAATTCTTCTAGTTCTATGGTTCTACCCTCTCTTTCTGTATTCTGCCCGTGCTATGCTACTGAATGTACGATCTAGTTCCTCGATTGGTAAAGGTTCAGCAGTCACGCTATTGGCTATCTTTGTCAGCTCGTAGGCAGTCTCTAGGTCACAATCAACCCACTTGTTAAAGAGTAAGCCTACAAAGCGGGTCACTGCCACGTTACGCCCTCCCTCGTCTCCAAAACCGTTAAAAAGCGTGTCAATGATCCTCATAGTCATTGACCTCTGGCCGTTTGCTCTAGGCTTGTAAAGCTCAGTAGTTTCTTGCTTCGCTCTTGGTTCAACCTTGGGTACTGGATAATCTAGACCGTGCTCTACAATCTTTTGATAATCTTCAACCTTGCCTGTTGTGACTGGTAAGCCTTGGAGTTGTGACCATGTTAAACTGGCCATGTCAAAGGGTAGTCCTATCTTGTCAGCAATCTCCTTTACTACCTGCTTATAGGTTGTCTCATTCATCACATTGTCAGGCTTCACTACAAGGCGAAAACGGGGCTTTTCTAAGCTATGTTTGATAGTAGGGTATAAAATATAGGAGTAGCCAAACAAGGTGCTAGAAACGGCTTCTATGAAGCCCTCAGACATACCCTGTATATCGTCATAATCAAGGAAAATCAAATCCCGATATACCAGGCTAGTGTTGTTTCTTTTGTAACTCCCATTCTTTTCTGGTGTCACTTTGCCACTGATACAATACGGGGCTTGAGTTCGCTTGTACTCCTCTATGTTTGCACCTTCAGGAACTACCAGGGGTTTAAAGCGTTCAATGTACTGGAAAGGCTCAATCTTATCAAATGGATAGACAAGATTACTATGAAAGCCTTTAGCCTCATAAATTGCCACATTATCACCCCTTTCTACGTTTTTTCTTCAGCTTTTTAAGCCTTTGCTGTTCCTTTAGCTGGTCTAGGGTTGTCCTGCGGTCTTTGTAAAATTTAATATTGTGATAATGTCCTTTATTATCTGCTGGGTGAATACTATACCTTGCCATTTTCCACCCCCAAAAACTTCAGCAAGTCAGAAACTCTATAATAGATCTTCCTAGTATCTTCTAGTGGGGGCTGGTAGCGCCTTAGCCCAGCATCTTCCCATTTCTGGAGTGTCTTGTACTTTATATCTAGCTCGGTCATGGCTTCTTGTGCCGAGATTAGCCCCGTCAATCGTGGTTTGACTGTATCACGCGCTTCCAGGTAGTTCTCCACAAGCTCCAGAACTCCATGAGTTAGCTCATATTCGCTCTCTTTGCTGAGACTAAACATATTCATCAGCTCCCTTCAGTAGTTGCTTGTAGCTCTCTAAATCAGCATTTAAAAGGACAGTCAGACGCTTCTGTTCCTCTTGTACCTGGTTGTAGAATGCCTTTGCTCCGTCCAGTAACTCCTCTTTGTTAGCTGGGATAAAGTAGCCTCTAAAGCTCCGTGACGTACCCCAACTATAGGAACACCGTAGCGCGTGATCAGGCGACTGATAATGTCCTGTACGGTTCTTTCTGCTAACTTAGTGAGTAAGCTGATTTCTGCCCCTGTTATGGAGTTCTCAGCCCCGACCTTGATTAGTCTTAATACTCGCTTGTCATTCATTGTTAGACTCATTCAATTCCTCCCCATACATTGACCCCTGCAAGTTGAATATAACGCCCATAGCAAGGGTTTAAATCCTCGCTAGGTGTTTCTATCGCCTGTGTTCTTTTTCGCTCAAATTGGGCGCTTTTTTGGCGGTCTCGGTGGTTTAGATAAAGTAGTAAGCCAATCAGTACCACAAGAAAAATAATTGCCTGTGTGTTGGTTAAATCTAGTTCGTTCATGCTATGCCCTCGCCTTATAGTTCTTGATGTACTCCACTTGGTCGTTTCGTCTCATCTTCAGGAAGTCGTCCACCTCTTCGGTGCTTACTTTTCGATTTACAAAATCAGCGATAAACTGAAAGAGGTTCGGGTGTTTTGCCTTGATTTCAGCCATTTGTTTATCAAATTCTGCTTGTGTCATGTTGTCTAGGTCAAGTGTCATCCTAATAACCCTCTTTCTTTTAAATCCTTTATAATCAAGCTACGTAAATACGTCCAGGTTGAAGCAGTTGTGTGATTGATCCCATTACTTAAATTATTTTCTTTTATTGCTTGATCTAAGAAACTGAATAGCAACCAGTCAGGAGCTTCACCATGCCTTTCTGTACATTCGTCGTCATATTTTTTTAATTCTCCCAGTAGGTTCTCAACATTCCTATTAAAGAAATCCTCATGACTTGCCTCTTGCTTTTTATATACCTCAGATAATTTGTAAAATTGAATCCATAACTGACTAATTGCTGATCTACAATCTTCAGCTATCTCTGTTGCCCCATGGTGTTCCTTGGATAAATGCCACTCTGATAAAATATCTAGCTTTTCCTCTACAAGTCCTAACTCTTTTTCAAAATCTTTAAAGTATGTATCCATATTTTTACCTCTGTTTCTGTGTTTATGTAATTGCCTTGATGGCCTTTTTAATTGTTGTTTACTATACAGGATATCCTCACGCTCGCAGTCGCCAAAATTTGAAAGCGTGAGAAAGTACCAGTTTTAAGAGTTGGCGCTCTCCGTATGGTCAAAATGTCCTAAATATGCTATAATCTAGGTATAAATCTTTACTAAAACCTCTTTAATAATAGCTTGCCTGCGTTGTTAAATTCGTTTTAGTGTTAGTGTGAAAGGCTATGCGGTGTGGTTATTGCTAAGCCTTTTTTTGTTGCTCTCACGCGCTTTCTAGGCGTATTTTTTTATTTCTGAATACCAGGGACTTGATTTCTTGATAACTCATATTCAAGCCAATCATGGCTATTACCATGTCCTCAAATGCCTGGTATTGCTCCAGCTCGTCACTGGTCAAGCTATCAATACCGTTATAGCCCCCACGTTCTTCCCTTAACTGCTTCGCTTTCCTGTCGGTTACTGCCTTTAGTAGCAGGTTGTTAATGGTGCTATGCGCGTGCTTTGGTGCTTGTTCCCAGTTCTCAATACTGTCATGCAGTGTTTTTCTTTTGGGCTTTTCTAGCGCTCTCTGCATACGAAACTTAGAAAGTTCCTCACGCATTTCAAAAAAGGCTTTGACTAGGTTCTTCTTAAACTCTTTTACGGGTTCTGTATTTCGTAAGTAAGTGATCAGCAAGGTTGCTTGTTGCTCATTCAAAATATAGTCCCGTACATTTTGCCCACTCTTTGAAGGTGAAATTTTAAATTGCACCTTTCCAAAGCTCTCGAAGTCCTCCCGGTGCTTATTCAGCAAATCTTCAAATGTCTGTGCTTAACTTCTGCACACTCAGCAACAATGCTGCTTAGTGTATACGGCTCTTTCTTGCCGTCCATATAGACTAGTTCCAACTGTAAAATAGTTCATCTATGGTTATGTCTGGTTTGATTTCTGCAACCATTGACTTAATCGCTAGACGTTCTTTGTCATTGAATGGCGTTTTCTTAGTTTCTTTATTGTTGTATGACTGTAAAGAAATATCTAACTTGTCCGCCATCTGTTGTTGAGTTAGTCCTAGCATAACCCGATAGCCTCGTAGTTTGCTCATAGGTTTCCCCCTTTCTAAAAATTCCCCCTCCATGAATAGATTGAAAGTGTGAAAGGTAGGAGGGGGTTGTGCACATTTTTTGTGTGCTTGGTTTTGTATGATACACAATATTTTTTTCTATTGTCAACTGTTTTTTTAATTTTTGCACAAAAAATGTACTTTTTCTAAGATATAGTATATAATCTTCTGTGAAAGGTGTGATAAAGCATGAATAGATTGAAAAGAATTAAGACAAGAAAAAAAGCTATCTCAAAAAGAGTTAGCTGAAAATATTGGGGTTCATTATCGGACTCTTCAAAATTGGGAAAAACGAAGAAAGTCAAATTAAACCAGAAAAAAAGCCCAGCAACTAGCGGACTTCTTCGGAGTAAGCGTTGGGTATCTGTTGGGGTATGAGAATGACTCTAGCTTAATAAAAGAATTAGGTCAAAAAGTTTCTAAAAATGTCTGGTACAGAGGCAATGGATTTTGCTTTTTACAGAAGAAGGTGACTTACTCGCTGAATTAATGTATCAAGCTGAATTGAAGAAAGAAAAAGCAAAAACAACAAAAAAATTTAGAAATTTTTGTTAAGTTCTTAAAAACAAATATAATCGTTTTTAAACGATGAAGAAATTGAAAATTTTTACAATATGCTTTTTAACTGCTGATTTAAACAGTGGAAATAAAAAGAAATTATTTGAAAAAAAGTGGCAGATGAAGACTTTACTAAAGCTGTTGATTTCTTAGAAAATAACGGATACACTATCTTCTTCGATAAATCATATAACGATGACTAACATTTCTTTACTTCGCTCTTTGTTCGTTAGTTATAAGATTAAAAAAATGTAAGCATTTGTAAGTCCTTATCCAATAAAAACTAATATTTAATAAAAAGATATGACTCATTAACTTTTTTTAATTTTTTTATCTTTCAAACAAAACGAAGTAAAGAAAAAAATCAATTATTTTGAACAAAACTGTTGACTAACATTTAAAAATTATCATACAATGAAGGTACTTAAGGAATCAGCGCCCTGATTATTCTCAGTGAAACAGGGAACGCGAAAATAGCACCTTCTATATGGAGATGCTTTTTGCAAAAACCTTTTAAAACTATTCCAGAACAAATAGAATTGCTTCATAAACGTAGCCTAATAATTACAGATTATAAAAAGAGCAAAAAAATATCTATTAACTAACAATTATTACAGTATTATCAATGGGTATAGTAAATATTTTTGAACAGTCACCAAATAAATATAGGCCTGGAACAAACTTTTCAGAGATCACTTACAGTTATTTTTTTATGACAAAGAGATAAAATATTCTTTTTTTAAAAAGCAATATTGGAAGCAGAAAAAAACATATAAAATCAGTAATTGCATATGTATTTTTCTGAAAGATTTGCTTCTACACCTTATTTTTACTTAGATATAAATAACTATGATAATTCGAATAGTGATAATATTCGAAAGATTAAATTTGTGATCCGTCAAATGGTTAAAATAATAGATAAACATAAGTCAAGTAGACAAGCAAATAGTATTCAGCATTACTTTAGTAAGCACCTTGAAATACCTTTTTGGGTAATCATTGATTATCTGACTTTCGGGGATATGTTAGCAATTTTACAGACTCTCCCAATTTCTTTACAAGATGCAATTTCAAAAAGTTTTATAGTTTTATTTGTGAGCATATTAAAATTAATACAAATTTCACACCAGCTATACTTGTTAGTTTTGTAGAGAATATTGGAGAGGTTAGAAATGTATGCGCTCATGATAATAGACTTTTTAGCTTTAAGTGCAAGAAAAAGTGTTAAGTATTATTCAGATTTACATTCTAACTATGGTATTAGTAATTCTTGTGCAAAAAGTAGCCCTTACCATGTTTTTATAGTCTTACAGTGCTTTTTAAGTTCAATTGAGTATGCTAAGTTACATAATACATTACTATCAAGATTTAAAACATTTGAAAAAAACATTTACTTACAGTTCCAGTTGATAAGTTTTTAACTGAATTAGGGTTTTTCCTGCAAACTGGCATAGAACAACTTCCAAGTTATCTCAATAGTTAGTAAAATTATGGAACTTAACGCTTGATTATACTACCAGAATTTTAAAAAAATTTTATCTAATATTAGCCCCATATTAGCCTTGTTTCATACTCTGGTATTAATTTACCGTCTGACTCTTTAAAATTGAATATAGGGCAATTTGTGAAGTCCTAGCATGATTTAAACCACAATCTAAAACCTTTTTAATAATAGCTTGCCTGCTGATGTTTTTTAGAAAGGTTTATCATCATGAAAATAACTGAAGTTATAAAAAAAGACGGTAGTAAAGTCTATCGTGCTAATGTATATCTAGGAATTGACCAGGTAACAGGAAAGAAAGTTAAAACTAAGGTAACAGGGCGGACACAAAAGGAAGTTAAGCAGAAAGCTACTCAAGAAAAAATTGCTTTTCAGAAAGACGGTTGTACTAGACAAAAAACTACTACCATAACAAGCTATCAAGAATTAGCCACTCTCTGGTGGGAAAGTTATCAGAATACGGTTAAGCCAAACACTCAAGGCAATGTTAGAAAGCTAATAGATAATCACATATTGCCTACTTTTGGGGAGTATAAGCTCGACAAGCTCACCGCTCCACTTATCCAGTCAATTATCAATAAACTTGCTGACAAGGCAAATAGAGGGGAAAAAGGGGCTTTTCTACACTATGACATGATACATGCTTTAAACAAACGTATCTTACAGTATGGCGTAACCATGCAGGCGATACCGTCTAACCCTGCCCGTGATGTTGTTTTACCTCGTAACACTCAGAAAGCAAAGCGCCAAAAGGTAAAGCACTTTGACAATCAAGAATTAAAAAAGTTTCTTGTTTATCTCGATAATTTAGATACTCATAGATATCGTTATTACTATGAGATGACTCTCTATAAGTTCCTATTGGCTACTGGTTGCCGTATCAATGAGGCTCTAGCGCTTAGCTGGTCTGATATTGACTTAGACGGTGCCATTGTACACATCACCAAAACACTAAATCGGGATTTAGAAATCAATAGCCCCAAATCTAAGGCTAGTTATCGGGATATAGATATAGATCAAGCGACTGTTAGCATGCTAAGACAGTATAAACTACGCCAAACTAAAGAAGCCTGGAAGATAGGACAACGTGAAAGCGTGGTATTCTCTGATTTCATTCATGAATATCCTTGCAGTTCAAAACTTAAAAGAAGATTGCAAACACATTTAAGCGTGCTGATGTTCCTAACATTGGCTTTCACGGATTCCGTCACACTCACGCTAGTTTATTGCTTAACTCTGGTATTCCTTACAAAGAACTTCAGCACCGTTTAGGTCATTCTACCTTATCCATGACCATGGACATCTATAGCCACCTCTCAAAAGAGAACGCAAAAAAAGCAGTCTCATTCTACGAAACTGCACTAAAAGCACTATAAGGGGAGCAAAAAGGGGAGCAAATTCAAAAATCAACGGTTCAAGACAAAGCAAGAAGCCAATAACAACGGTGTTTTTGTAAGATTTTGTTTGAAAAAAGCCGATTTTGTAGTATAATAGTACGGTGCTAAAAATCACTTAAACACAGAATAGATTAGGAAAGGATAGGAGATATGAAACAAGTCTTTCTCTCAACAACAACTGAATTTAAAGAGATCGATACGCTCCAGCCGGGCACTTGGATCAATCTCGTCAATCCTACCCAAAGCGAATCGATGGAAATTGCTTCTGCATTTGATATTGATATCGCGGACCTCCGTGCACCACTCGATGCGGAAGAAATGTCTCGTATTACCATTGAAGATGAATACACTCTGATTATCGTAGACGTTCCCATTACTGAAGAGAGAAATAATCGCACCTACTATGTGACCATTCCCTTGGGGATTATCATCACCGAAGAGGCCATTATTACCACTTGTTTGGAACCTCTCCCACTTCTTGATGTCTTTATCAATCGGAGACTTCGGAATTTCTATACCTTTATGCGTTCGCGCTTTATCTTCCAAATCCTCTACCGCAACGCTGAAATTTATCTGACAGCCCTTCGTTCAATTGAACGTAAGAGTGAGCAAATCGAAACCCAACTTCACAAATCTACTCGAAATGAAGAATTGATTGAACTCATGGAGTTGGAAAGACCATCGTCTACTTCAAAGCCTCTCTTAAGACAAATGAGCGCGTGATTAAAAAGTTGACCAGTGCAACTAGCAATATCAAGAAATACCTTGAGGACGAGGACTTACTGGAAGACACATTGATTGAAACGCAACAGGCCATCGAGATGGCGGATATCTATGGAAACGTCCTTCACTCTATGACAGAGACCTTTGCCTCTATCATTTCAAACAACCAGAACAATATCATGAAAACCTTGGCCCTTGTGACCATCGTTATGTCTATTCCGACTATGATTTTCTCAGCTTACGGAATGAACTTTAAGGACAATGAAATCCCTTTAAACGGAGAACCGCATGCTTTCTGGCTCATCGTCTTTATCGCCTTTGCTATGAGTGTTTCTCTCACTCTTTACCTCATCCATAAAAAATGGTTCTAAACAGGAGTTATTATGTCACAGATTGATTTAAAAGAATTAACAAAGAAAAACCAGGAATTTATCCATATTGCAACCCAGCAATTTCTCAAGGACGGGAAAACCGATGCCGAAATCAAGGCTATCCTTGAAGAAGTCATTCCTCATATCCTTGAGGAGCAACCAAAAGGAGTGACAGCTCGTTCTATCTACGGAGCACCAACTCACTGGGCTCATAGTTTCAGCGAAAAAGAGCAATACGAAAAAGAACATCCAAAAGAAAACGACGATCCAAAATTGATGATGTTGGATTCAGCCCTTTTCATCACAGGATTATTTGCAGTAGTTAGCGCCTTGATGAGCTTCTTCTCAAACCAACCTGTGGCCTACGGATTGGTAACACTTATCAGTGTAGGAGCCTTTGGTGGAGTTGCCTTCTATCTTCTCTACCACTTCATTTACCGCTACTACGGACCAGATACTGACCGTAGCCAACGCCCACCATTCTGGAAATCACTTTTGGTTATGTTAGCAACTATGTTTGCATGGGTTCTCATCCTCTTCTTGAGTAACTTCCTTCCACAAGCCATCAACATTAGTCTCCCACCACTTGTTTTGTTGGTGATCGGTGGAGCACTTCTTGCTCTACGTTTCTACCTCAAAAAACGTTTCAACATCAAGAGCGCAAGTGCAGGACCTGCTAGATATTAAGATAAACAATAAAAGTAGTGTGTTTTGTAGACAGACTACTTTTTTTGTAGTTCAAATCATTTATTGATTCGTCAAAATCATAAATAGACAGTTTTGTCTAAATTTGTTTTTAATGTAAAAGGCTTCCCTCAGAATTCAGAGTTTTAATCCTTGAATCCCACCTATTTTTGTTAATATAGTACAACTAATAAGGAGAATATATATGACTAAACAGAGAATTAATCAAATTGTCGGTTCAATTGGTGCCTTTATCGGGATTATTGTATTTATAGCCTACATCCCCCAAATTTTTGCCAATTTACAAGGAAATAAAGCTCAACCATTCCAACCTTTATCAGCAGCAGTCTCTTGCTTAATCTGGGTCATTTATGGATGGACAAAAGAACCTAAGAAAGACTGGATTCTAATCATTCCAAACTCGGCTGGGGTTATCCTTGGCGGACTGACCTTCCTTACTGCTCTATAAGAATGCAACTACTATAAAAAGAAAAAAGCAACCACATCGAGTGGTTGCTTTTTGCTACTAAAGTGATCTAAAAGCCTTTTTCTGATTCTAATTCTTGTTGTTTCCCCTCTTCTTTTGTGATACAATAGCATCAATCTATTTCTAGGAGGATGAGATATGGTTTCTACTATTGGTATTGTTAGTTTGTCTAGTGGCATTATCGGAGAAGACTTTGTCAAACACGAAGTGGACTTGGGTGTCCAACGTCTCAAGGATCTGGGACTTAATCCTATCTTTTTGCCCCATTCGTTAAAAGGCTTAGACTTTATCAAGGACCATCCTGAAGCGCGTGCGGAGGATTTGATGCAAGCCTTTTCTGATGATAGTATCGACATGATCCTATGCGCCATCGGTGGAGATGATACCTATCGTTTGTTGCCCTACCTTTTTGAAAATGACCAACTAGAAAAAGTTATCAAACAAAAGATTTTTCTTGGTTTCTCGGATACAACCATGAACCATCTCATGTTGCATAAACTAGGTGTTAAAACTTTTTATGGTCAATCCTTTTTAGCAGACATTTGTGAATTAGACAAAGAAATGTTGCCATATAGCCGCCACTACTTTAAAGAATTGATTGAGACTGGAAAAATCTCAGAAATCCGCCCTAGCGACGTTTGGTATGAGGAACGGATTGACTTTAGTCCAAAGGCCCTGGGAACAGCTCGTATCAGTCATGTAAATACAGGTTTTGACTTATTGCAAGGAAATGCTCAGTTTGAGGGAGAAATTCTCGGTGGTTGCCTTGAATCTCTCTATGATATCTTTGACAATTCTCGATACGCAGACAGTACGGAGCTCTGCCAAAAATACAAACTTTTCCCTGACTTGTCAGACTGGGAAGGAAAAATCCTCTTGCTAGAAACCAGCGAAGAAAAGCCTAAGCCAGAAGACTTCAAAAAGATGTTGCGGACTTTAAAGGAAACTGGTATATTCGAGGTCATCAGTGGACTCTTAGTCGGAAAACCTATGGATGAAACTTTCTATGACGACTATAAAGAGGCACTATTGGATATCATTGATAGCAATATCCCGATTGTCTATAATCTAAATGTTGGTCATGCTACACCAAGAGCAATTGTTCCCTTTGGAGTCCACGCGTATGTAGACGCAACGGAGCAAGTCATTCGCTTTGACTATAACAAAGAAAGCTGAGATGAATTTCTCAGCTTTTTCTCTTGTATAACTACTAAAACGTCACATACTACTAATAGCTAAAATAATAAAGGAGAGGCCATTGCCTAACATATGAACCAGTAAGGGATAGTAGATATTCTCCTTTTCTTTCACATAAATAATTGAAAAGGCAAGGCCACCACCTAGATAACCGACTGCACTGACCCACTCTGATAGACTTAAGTTATGCATATGAGTCAGGGCAAAAACAAGCCCTACCAAAAAGACACTCAGCCAAGTTGGTAGACTATTCCTCAAATATCTCAATAAAATTTGACGGAAAAAGAGCTCTTCCACTAAAGGTCCGATGATGCAGGCGAAAACGGCTATCAGTAATGGTTGTTCTTGAAAGGTACTTTGAATATTCGACTGGTTTAGACCTTGTCCAACCAGCCCAAAAAACTGCCTCAACATCTCTGATACAAATCCAAAGACAACAGTCATCAGAATAAGAAAGAGCCATCCTGTTAAGACGCCAAGGAAGAATTTTCTTTTAGAATTTCTAATCTCATTCCATTGTTGGATTAATCTATCCTTGAACAAGAAAGAGCCGTATAGTGCTAATACTACATAGACTAGATAATTTGCAATGGTAGACGGCATCAAGGAAGCCAACCATCTAACGCCATCAAACACAAAGAGAATGGTATAGAGGAGCCCAAAAATCAGAACTCCCTTATTTTTGTTAGACATCATTTAATTCCCCTTCCATTCACAATCATTCTCATGGTCATCAACTAGCCCTGCAGCTTGTAGAAAGGATAAAACAGCGACTGGTCCTGTGAACTTGAAGCCACGTTTTTTGAGATCCTTGGATATTTTTTCAGACAAAGGCGTTTTGGCTGGTGCTTGACTGTAGTCCCAGATATCATTAACGATGGTTTTCCCATCTACAAAAGACCAGAGATAAGCATCAAACGATCCAAATTCGTCCTGGACTTGTAAAAAGGCTTGAGCATTAGCACGCGTCGCAAAAATCTTGGCGCGATGACGAATGATAGCTGGATTTTCTAACAAAGATTCCAGTTCTTCATCCGTCATGTCTGCAACAGCTTGAATTTGGTAACCATGAAAAGCTTGACGGAAGGCCTGCCGTTTATTGAGCACCGTCTCCCAAGATAGACCAGCCTGATAGGTCTCCATACAGAGCAACTCAAAAAGCGCTTGGTCATCATGGAGAGGTTGGCCCCATTCCTCATCATGGTAAGCTATATATAACGGATTGGTCATTTTGACCCAGCCACAGCGTTTTGGCATAGAAATCTCCTATTTCACCAACATCTTAAGGGCAGATTTGATGTAGTTTTCAGCAGTATCTGAAGTTCCTTCAAAGAATTTCTTGATCTTCTTAAGCTCGGTCGCCTTGTAACCCAAGGCCAACATGGCTTCCATGGCTTCTTCCAATTCTTGGTTGTCGTTGCTAGATGGAGTAGCAGTCTTAGCAGGGAGGTCATCACCTGCCACAACCACCTTACCTTCTAGGTCCAAAACCATCTGTTGGGCTGTTTTCTTGCCGATCTTCGGAAACTTGGTCAAGTAAGTGATGTTCTTGCTTTCGATAGCTTGGACAAGGCCTGCATTGTCATCCGCCGCAATAATAGCCAGAGCAGAAACCGGGCCAATGCCCGACACCGAAATCAAGCTGAGAAAGAGTTTTTTCTCGTCTTCTGAACGGAAACCGTAAAGTAGATGAGCGTCTTCGCGAACTACTTGATGCACGTAGATTTGCGCTTCTTGATTGACTTGTCCTGAGTAAGCATAGAGGTTGGCTACATGCAGGATGTAGCCGATGCCGTTAGCTTCTAGAACGATGTATTTAGCAGTAATTTTTGGTAATGATACCTTTTAGATATTCGTACATAATTTTCCCTTCAATTTATACTCAATGAAAATCAAATAGTAAGCTAGGAAGCTAACCGTAGGCACAACTTGAATTAGGCAAGGTAAGGCTGACGCAGTTTAAAGAGATTTTCGAAGAGTATTAGTATTTGCCTAGTTCTCGTAGACTCGTGTGATTTTCCTGAATGCGACGGAACATCTTTTCCATGTCTGACTTGGTAAAATGCACCAAAACAGGACGTCCGTGTGGACAGTTGTAGGGGTTGTCACATTGAGAGAGCTGATAGAGGAGTTGTCTAGCTGAGTGATCATCGATACGATGGTTGGCTTTGATTGAGCGTTTGCAGGACATCATAATGGCCAGCTCTGCTCGGTATTTCTTGATAGAAACTTCCTTGGTCAAGAGGAGCATATCACACATCTCATAGATACCTGACTCGATTTCCTCTTCTGCCATCCAAATGGGATGTTCCCGAAGGATGAATTGATTTTCTCCATACTCTGCTAGAAAGACACCAACTTCCTCTAAAAGAGGCATTCTTTCCTTGAGACGAAGGACATCATCCGCCGGAAATTCAAAGATATAGGGCACTAGGAGCTGCTGCTGGCTCTGGTCAACATTGCCAATACTTTCGCGATACTCCTCATACTTAACCCGCTCCTGGGCTGCGTGTTGGTCTATGATGTAAAGCCCATCTCGACCTTGGGCAAAGAGATAGGTGCCGTGCATCTGACCGAAAAATTCCAACTCTGGGAAGCTCGAAGACTCTTCTCGCTCTAGCTTATCATAAGCCTTATCCAAACTAGCCATATCTAACTCTGGATGATCCAGTTGGTCGTAGCTTACCGATTTTCTCTCTGCAAAATGCAGTTTAGCTGGCTTGGTCAACTGATCCAATGTTTCCTTAGCGAAGAGGCTCAAATCCTGTTTCTCTTCAGTCAAGTCTACTTGACTGTCTGAAACTCAGCTGGAATAGAGATTGTTGCTTCCGTTTGCTCGTAGTAGAGATTGTTTTCTTTAAGTGGGAGAATGGTTTGCTCTACTTTTTCACGGTTGCGAACGGTAGATTTGGCAAGATTTTCCAAGGCATCCGGAATCAAGGTCTGCTCCTTGAGGCTCTTTGCGATAGCTTCTGAAACCAGCGCCATCAGTTCTCTTTCTTTAGAAATTCGTACCTCTTGCTTGGTTGGATGCACATTGACATCCGCCAGATAAGGATCGATCTGGATGTGAATAACGGCTAGTGGAAAACGCCCTACCATGAGCTTGCTCCCGTAGCCATCTAAAATAGCTCGATTGAGCAGGAAGTTTTTGATATAACGGCCATTGATAAAGAGACTGATGTAGTTACGATTAGCCCGTGTCAATTCCGGCAATGAGACAAAAGCCTGAAATTTCAAAGTCTAGGTCAGAATTCTCAATCTCAACCATCTTTTTGGCACTAGCTAAACCATAAATTCCAGCAATGGCTTGGCGCAGTTGACCCGTACCAGCTGTTCGTGTCATTTCCTTGCCATCGCTAATCAGGCTAAAGGAAATCTCAGGATGGGCTAGCCCCAAACGGTTGACAATATCAATGATGTGAGACAACTCCGCCTGCTGACTCTTCATATACTTGAGACGAGGCTGGTGTGTTGAAAAAGAGGTCCTCCACACAAACCTTAGTCCCCACAGGACTGGTCGCTGGGCTAATCTCTTCAACTTCTCCCCCACGAGCCACTAACTTGGTCCCGTGACTTGCTCCATCCACCGCAGTCAACAAAGTTAAAACACTAACAGAAGCGATTGAAGGCAGGGCTTCACCACGAAAACCCAGCGTGCGAATCCTAAAGAGATCTGCCTGATTTTTGATCTTACTAGTGGCATGACGACGGAGAGCCAACTCTACTTCGTCGTGGGCAATCCCATGTCCATTATCTGCAGATTTGGATTTTCTTAAGCCCAGCTTCTTCAATTTCAACGATAATCTGGCTTGAGCCAGCATCGATAGCATTTTCAACTAATTCTTTGACAACGCTAGCAGGACGCTCGATAACTTCTCCTGCTGCAATCTGGTTGGCCAATACTTCTGGCAATTCAATAATATGAGACATTTTCCAGCCCCTTTCTCAACTATTTTTATCTATTTCTCTGAAAATAAGCTAGTGCTATTATACCATATTTCACTCGTTTCCAAAAAAGTCCAAGCAGCAACTTTCTTCCCGATTTTACTAGGTTATTTACCAAGTTTGTGGTACAATAGGTAGAAACAATATTTTAAAAAGGAGAAAAGACACATGCACATTTTTGATGAGCTAAAAGAGCGTGGTTTGATTTTTCAAACGACTGATGAAGAAGCTTTGCGTAAAGCCCTAGAAGAAGGTCAAGTTTCTTATTATACTGGCTACGATCCAACTGCTGACAGCCTTCACCTAGGCCACCTTGTCGCTATCTTGACAAGTCGTCGTTTGCAGTTAGCAGGTCACAAACCTTATGCGCTCGTTGGCGGTGCTACTGGTCTCATCGGAGATCCGTCCTTCAAAGATGCTGAACGTAGTCTCCAAACAAAAGACACAGTAGATGGCTGGGTCAAGTCTATCCAAGGACAACTTTCTCGTTTTCTTGACTTTGAAAAATGGTGAAAAATAAAGCTATCATGGTCAACAACTACGACTGGTTTGGCAGCATCAGCTTCATTGACTTCCTCCGTGATATCGGAAAATACTTCACTGTCAACTACATGATGAGCAAGGAGTCTGTTAAAAAACGGATTGAAACAGGGATTTCTTACACAGAATTTGCCTACCAAATCATGCAAGGTTACGACTTCTTTGTCCTTAACCAAGAGCACAATGTAACTCTCCAAATTGGTGGTTCTGACCAATGGGGAAATATGACAGCTGGTACTGAGTTGATGCGCCGTAAGGCAGATAAAACTGGCCACGTAATCACTGTTCCACTCATTACAGACGCAACTGGTAAGAAATTTGGTAAATCTGAAGGGAATGCTGTTTGGCTCAATCCTGAAAAGACTTCTCCATACGAAATGTACCAATTCTGGATGAATGTTATGGATGCAGACGCCGTTCGCTTCTTGAAGATCTTTACCTTCTTGTCACTGGATGAGATTGAAGAGATTCGTAAACAGTTTGAAGCAGCTCCACACGAACGCTTGGCTCAAAAAGTCCTCGCTCGTGAAGTCGTAACACTTGTACACGGAGAAGAAGCTTACAAAGAAGCCCTTAACATCACTGAGCAACTCTTTGCTGGAAATATCAAAAACCTTTCTGTCAAAGAACTCAAACAAGGACTTCGTGGCGTACCAAACTACCAAGTACAAGCAGATGAAAATCACAACATCGTTGAACTTCTCGTATCTTCTGGCGTGGTTAACTCAAAACGCCAAGCCCGTGAAGATGTTCAAAACGGTGCCATCTACGTAAACGGCGACCGCATCCAAGACCTTGACTATGTCTTAGGGGATAACGATAAATTAGAGAACGAACTGACTGTTATCCGTCGTGGGAAGAAAAAATACTTTGTATTGACTTACTAAATTGTTCAACATTTACCTATAAAAAAGGAGTTAACCTCGAGAAAGGTAACCCTTTTCTACCATTTGTCAAGTATATCAAGGTATTTGATGAAAAATAGTTTGATTTCCATAGTCAAACTAAGGAAATTGTCTTTTTCTGAACTAAAGTTTAGTGAAAAAAGTGTACACTAAACCAACACCTTATCTGGTGATTTTTTTGATAAGGCGTTACAATAATATGGCATAAACAATTTTACCGATTTTGGGTAGAAGTATAATCGTAAAGTTTGTTATGCGTTATAAGGTAATACATTGTTCTAATGAGACGATGTATGGAGGCAATCGTGTGTGGTTTGGTTGAAGTCACTTGCGATTGTCTTTTCCGTTTCTCATAGAAGTCTGCGATATGACAAGGATTGGTGTGGCTAGCTGAAGCTATGTTATGAATGCACTTAAAGAGAATCTTTCTGGCATAGGGATTCCCACGTTTGGTGATATGTTCCTTGACTAGAAAGTTTCCAGATTCATAGTGTCTGAGGTCAATACCGATAAAAGCATTGATTTGATTGGCAGAGTGAAATCGACGAATGTCACCAAGTTCGCCAATAATACTTGTCGCTGTGGTTTCGGCTATTCCAGGAATAGAGAGAAGAATCTCGTATTCTGGCAAAGATTGAGCTAATGTTACCATCTCCTCTAAAACACCTTGTCTGTGTTCCGAAAGCCTAAGTAACTCCCCTGCATAGTATTTGACCTCTTCTATCACTGGAGAGGTTTTCTTAACCGCACAATAAGACTGATTAGCTAGTTTTGTAAGCTTATCTACTAAGTAAGTCACACGTTTTTCAGAGATGCGTTTTGCCGTAGACTGACGGATGATAGCTGTTAATGTGGCGTCATCTGACTCCAGTACAAAACTATTACATGGAAAAGTCATGACCAAGTTCCAATATTGTTCCCCAGTTGGTGCCGACAATATGTTTTCCAATTCAGGAAAAGTGACCTGTAAAACCTTGTGCAGACGGTTTTTAGCGCAGACGATATCCTCAGTAAGATTCTGATAGAAACGGCTGAGATCGCGTAATTCTTGATAAAGCGCTTCTTGGACATAGCTTGGTTTACGATTGAGGATGAACTGAGACGCAGCTAGTTTTTCAGCGTCAATCTTATCGGTTTTACGTACTCGTAAGCTATCTAGTTGTTTTTTGGATTCTAAGGGATTGAGCCGTGTATAAGCGTAACTATTATCCTCAAAGAAGGCCTGAAGACGACGAGAATAGACACCAGTCGCCTCGAAGATAATCTCTGGCTCGTGAACAGTCTTCAAGTCCCCAAGTAGTCGATTAAATCCGATGGCATCATTGGGAATGGTATAGCCATGTACTTTTTCTCCATTGACCAAGATGGCCACTTCTGAGCTTGCTTTACTCACGTCAATCCCAAAAACTACTCGCATGATATTACCTCTTTGTCTTGAATGATTCCTTGCTTTAGTGATGTCATTTTCAATACTCGACGTTTTTCGTCCCACATACTTTGATAACATTCTTCCTAAAACAGGTGTCTTGTCAGTTTTAGTTACGACGTCTAGCGCCAAAGGACTTATCGACTTAACAAGACACCACTACTTTAACATAACGAAAAAGTAGTGAGTACTTTCTCCCGTCGGAGATTTCACTCACTACATCTTAGTATGTTTTAGTTTGATTTTATACTCTTCGAAAATCAAATTCAAACTACGTCAGCGTCGCCTTACCGTACTCAAGTACAGCTTGCGGCTAGCTTCCTAGTTTGCTTTTTGATTTTCATTGAGTATTAATAGACAGGCTACGCAGGACTATGCGTAAGGTTGTTAG